>ENA-ORSI01001688-ORSI01001688.1-human-gut-metagenome-genome-assembly--contig:-NODE-1688-length-18134-cov-16.315781_pt1 | contig 18134 bp, 16 predicted proteins | sample MGYA00242187_ERZ509154 | MGnify/ENA primary metagenome ERZ509154 (study PRJEB26280, sample SAMEA2338627) | human gut metagenome | biome: human gut; feature: human-associated habitat; material: faeces...
ATCGCAAAAAAACTGTCGTGTCATGAGAGGATAAAAGAGTTGCGGAAATGAGGATGATTACGAAAATTGGGCAATGAAAATCATTCTCGAAAGGTATAATGGAGATTTAAAACTACTGGAACAAGATGTTAGGAACAAATTTTGCTCACGTAGTGGCGCAAGTAAGCGAATGAGAAAATTTGAAGCTGTTTATCATGCAATGACATCAGCCGCAACCTGTGATAACATTATTGAGAAAATACGTAGGTTATTAGTTTAGATGAGGCTGTGTATTAAAAAAAGAAGTGTATCAAATTAATCTTTAAAAGACTAGTTGATACACTCCTTTTTTGTATTAGTATAATCTAAAAGGTTATAATGCTACAATTGATATAAAAATCCTTTTTTTAATTATATATAATGTGCCACGCAATTAAATATTTCTAGTAAGATTTGACGATTGTAGTTATATTTTTGTAACTTTGCTGCGCACATAGCTCTTTGCAGAGCAATGGGCAGACATATAGGAAAGTGTTTTGGCATTCTGACGTTGACTAATCACCACAACAGTTCAACCGCAGTTAGGATTACCGAAAACGCTCTCCCCTTGGTCGCATATCCGTTATTCAGATATACGCCTTGGGTGAGTTGCGGAAACGTGTATCTCTACTGCAAGGTTTGTGGTGAACCCGTCAACGAGAGAATTCGTTAAAGTGGCTCACCTTTTTTATGTGCCTAAGAACATATAGAGATAATTCACCGAATGAGCCATTAGGTGCATATATAAGTCAAAAATGGCTGAGTATATCTATTATCGTCCTGAGTGGACTTGTGGCAGATACAACAAGGAAGCTAATGTCGCTATATATTACAACCTTATTGAAGGCATGAGTTATTTTTTTGAAGATGACTCAGCGGAGATAATAGGTTGGCTATTAAACATTCCACGCAATTCTTGTTTTTCCGTTAATATATTATCTGAAGAAACTGATACAGCAATAGAGTGTCTTATTCCATTCCTTGCAGAATTAGTATCATGTGGTTTATTGACCAACGCGGAAATTACTCAAGAAGACATCAAAAGCTATCGGCAAACTCTTTCTCATGATAAATGTTCCAAATCTCAGACGGAGGTCAAAACTACCAAGGAAAAGCTACCAATAGCTGTAAGTAGTGCTGAGAGGGAATACATGAACCGCATCACAGGGGTGGCAAGCGTTATGTTTGAATTAACGTATAATTGCAGCGAAAAGTGTATACATTGTTATAATATTGGCGCAACCAGAAATGATACAGAAGTATCTAAACGTAATAGTCGTGAAGAATTGACATTAGATGATTATTACCGTATTATCGATGAGCTGAATGAGCAAGGGTTGGTTAAGGTGTGTTTGTCGGGTGGAGACCCTTTCTCCAAACCATTTGTGTGGAAAATAATCGATTATCTGTACAAAAAAGAAATTGCTTTTGACATTTTTACCAATGGGCAAAAGCTGTCGGGACAGGAAGAACGCTTGGCAACTTATTATCCTCGCTTGGTTGCTGTTTCGATATATAGCGGAGATGCAGCTGAACATGACTATATTACTCGCATAGGCGGTTCTTGGGCTAAATCTATGAATGTAGTAAGGGAACTTTCAAAGTTGGCAGTACCCTTGAACCTCAAATGTTGCATCATGCGCCCCAATATAAAACATTATTATCAAGTTGCAAATTTAGCAAAACAATATGGTGCAGTTGCGCAATTTGAGGTTAGTTTAGCGGACTCTATCGATGGAGATAAATGTGTTAGTCGCTATTTACGCTTAACTCCTGAACTCTTGGAAATTGTACTGAGAGATGACAATGTACCGTTGTATGTTGGTGCGGAAGCTCCCAATTATGGTGGTCAACCGAAATTGATGAGTGACAATGCCTGTGGTGCAGGATATAATACTTTTTGCATAACCCCTGAAGGTAATCTAATTCCGTGTTGTTCTTTTCATGCCGTTTTCGGAAATCTGAAACACGATACATTTAAACAGATTTGCCAAAATAGTGAAGACTTGCATCTATGGCAATCTTTAACTCTGTCAGAGTATCAAGATTGTGGTAAGCATGAATATTGCGATTATTGCAATTTATGTGTAGGAAACAACTATTCGGAACACGGAAATCCAACTATTGCAGCTGAGAATAATTGCTATATTGCCAAGGTGAGACGCGAATTGGCCACTAAAATGAAAAATGGATATGACCCACTGCACGGTAAATCCATTTTTGAGACTCTGAATGAGCTACAAGATTACGCCAAAGAAAAATTAAAACGCGAATATTCGCAAGATTATAGCGATAAGAGATTAATGGTAGGTGGGTAAATGTAATTCCCCAAGAAATATTACTATAACCATTCTAATTCATATATAACGATGAAAAAGAATTTAAAAATCAGCAAGGCCTCAAATGTTGTTTACATGTCGAATTGCCCACGAGCAAGTGAGAGTGCCTGCGGTATTGTTTACAGAAGCCTGTAAACGGTAAGTATTTAGGAGGAAGTACATGGACTGAGCTCCATGTCTTCCTCTATTGTAATTTTTTTAATTAATAAAAAAATGGAATATTATAAGGCTTCTGTATATCCGTATACTATTCTTTGTAAGGCAGAAAATAGCAATGTTGCATATCCTTATTTTCGCTCTATAGATGGGGACAAAGAAATGTTGTGTATTAGTTCGCACCATGGTCGTAGCTTTATAGTAGGAAAACATGAGGATGGAAGGTGTGTTGTCAGTAAGGGGAATGGCTTAAGTTATTCTCAGTATAACCTTTTATTTACAGGAGAATTTGGTGACAATACTTTCGGTTTGTTATTAGAACAGGATGCTATTAGAGACTTTACGGTCGGAAAGGAAATTGCTGGACTAGGAATAAAAACCAACCGAATGGAATATGTCATTCTCCTGGAAAAAGAGATTACTTTAAGTAATGGCCATCGATTGAAACCTGTGTTATTACAATATTCGGTTGAATGCCCATATCGTATATGTGATGCGGCTTTTCCCCAGTACGCATCAGCCATAAAAAAAGAAATTAGCAAATGGGAAAAGTATAACGATTGGGGGAGTGATAAATACCATTTAATAGCTGCTAATGTTCTGATTAAGAACTTAAAGACACTACATACTAATAATATCTTACACAATGCTATCAACTTTCAAAATTACACGTGGGCGTTGGAGCTATTGGACTTTGAATTGGCATGCTCACCAAGCTATCCATATACAAAAGAAGATGACCAACGACATGTGAAAGATTGTTTCAATAGAGAAATTATGTATACTTATGAGATAATCAAGTATATAGCCTGTTATTTAGATGAACCTATTGACTATAAGTTAATAGATTCTCTATTTAAGATGTATGGCTTTGACTTATCAGTTCTAAGTGTATAATAGGAATGCTTAGATGGTAGAGGCGTTTAGGTTTTCTATTTCAGCAACAATCATTTTTAATTCATGTAAATTTTGAGCTACAAAAACTTTGTCTTGATAGGCGATAATGCCATTTAGAGGAAGAGATTTCTTTTCACTAAATAGTTCTGCAATTGAAACGTCTAAATTTTTAGCGATACTTGAAATAGTAGATAGTTGAGGGTTACCATTGATAGCCCTTGACAAGCTTTCAGGGGCGACCCCTATTTTCTGTGCCAATTCCTTTAATTGAATACCTCTTTGTCGACACAACTCTTTAACTCTATTACTCAGATTGTATTCCATACTTTTACTTTTTTGTCCACAAAGATAATCAATTGATGTTAAATATCAATTATCTGTTCGTAGTTAACCTTAATTAGCAACTTTCTTTTGTGTGAAATTGATATTATAATTAATTTTGTTGTAGTATAAATAACTTATAAATCATTTTATATGAAAGTCATATTGTTCGCTAGGGTATCAACTAATATACAGGATTATGAGAGGCAAATTAATGAACTTACTGCATTAGCTGAACGCAATGGATGGGATATCGCAGCTTCATTTGCAGAAAAGGTCTCAGGCGCAAAACGAAATACGGAACGCGTAGAACTATTGCGTATGGTGGAATATGTAGAGGCTAATCATATTGAAAAGGTATTAGTAACAGAATTGTCCCGATTGGGACGTGACACCTTACAAGTGCTTGAGGTTATCGAAACACTAAATAGTAAGGGTATTAGTCTTTATATTCAAAGTTACAATATAGAAACACTAACAGAAGAAGGGAAAATAAATCCCGTAAGTCAATTTCTCATTACTATATTGGCCGAGGTCGCACGGATGGAAAGAAAGACAATTAAAGAGCGAATGGAGAGTGGTTATATAAATTTTCGTGCTGCTGGTGGCCTAGTTGGACGAAAACAGGGATATAGGAAGCCTGATGATGTTATGAAAAATGAGTATGCAGAAGAAATTCGTTTGCTAAGGAAAGGGTATTCATTAAGAAATATCGCGAAAATAACACACACAAGCATTAACACTTTACGCAAATTGGCAGTTAAATACTGTTAATTCGTTATGTAAACGTGTGTTTTTGTAGTTAAACATTTTTAATATCTCAATTGAAATTGAAGAAATATTAATTAAGATTATTCTATAATTGATTATCAATTGATTATAGATGGATATAGGAAAAAGGCGGCGTTTTAACAGTATTGGAACTAATTGTATTCTGTAGTATATTTGCATTGTTGAATATAAAAATTAAATTATTATTATTTAAAATTATCAATTATGAGAAATTATGGAATAGAAGACAATTGGTTGATTGAAGATTTGCCGCAATGGGACTGGAGTAATAGGAAAAAATACAGTAATTGGATGGCTATTGTAACGAGAGATGAAAAAGGCAATGAACATCGCAGCTATTTACCTTTTAGTAAAAATGAGGACGAATATTTCAATCTTTGTACTGTAAAGGAGGGTGATATTTTAGTTGTAGGCTGTTACAACAGAAGGAAGTCAAGAGGCGAAACTCGTATGTATTACGCTGTGTTTGGAAAATCGAAAGATACAATTACCATGGAAGAGTACACAACTTATAGAAAAGCCAAAAAAGGATTGTTAGAAAAGGAGGGAACGGTAGAAAATATGTAATGATATAAATAAATGCAAGGGTTTTACGCTTATCCCTGCCGACAATAAAAGTCTTGTGCTATGATTGTAAAACACAAGAGGCAAAAAACAAATAACCCGTAAGGGAGTTTACTGTTGAAATAAATGCTTAAATATCAAGACTATGAAAATGAATTTAATCAATTAGGAATATTCCAAACAGATGCTTGTGCTCTTTTAGATTATTTACAAGCTATAGCAAAGATAGGTATTGAATTTAATAATGAGAAAAAAAACGGGAAAAATGAAGAATTGTGTAATTTGGACGAGGGTATCAACCAAGCAACAAGAGGATAGTGGTGGGTCGTTGGATGACCAAAAATGTAAGTGTGAGGCTTTTGCTGTACAAAATGGGTATAAAATTAAAGGATATTTTGGCGGAACACACGAGTCCGCCAAAACTCCAGGTCCTTTACTAAAAGAAATGTATCATGCAATTAAGAAGGATAAAACAATTACTCATATTATTGTATCTGTTGTAGACCGATTTAGTAGAAATGTAGGACAAGCCTCAACTATTATAGATGAACTATTGAAACAAAATGTAGTTATAGTTGAGGCTGCTACGGGTATAGATACTTCTACACGAGAAGGGATAATGATGATTAAGTTCAAGTTAACCTTAGCTGAGTGGGATAATGGTAACCGTACCGACAAGTTTACATCGGGTCGTAAACATTGCCTTGAAAGTGGCGTGTATTGTGGTGCTGCAAAACCGCTAGGATATGATAAACATGGCAAGTCTATGGGAACGACCTTTACAATCAACGATAAAGGAAAACTGATAGCAAAGGCTTTTAAATGGAAATTGCAAGGGTTTGCAAATCATCAAATAATAAGTAAACTTGCTACTTACGGTTTGGAGATAAGCAAACAAAAGCTACATCACATTTTGACCAATCCATTCTATGCAGGTAAAATCCGTCATAAAATGTTAGATGGCAAATTAGTAGATGGCAAGCAACCTTGTATTGTAAGCTATAATGAATATCTACGTGTACAAGATATATTAAGCGGTAGAACTGGAGTTTACAAACATCAAAAGGAAACGCCACGATTTCCTTTAAAGCGACATGTGTTGTGCTCCAAAGACCGTACTCTATTTACGGCTTATACAGTAAAGAAAAAGGATATCGATTACTATAAATGCAATTTGAGTGGCTGTAAGACCAATGTATCTGCAAAAAAATTACACCGTAAATATGAAGAACTTTTGCGTACTTACAATATTCCTGAGGCATTAAAGCCTATTTTGCACGATGTTATATTAACAATGATACATTCGGATAATGAAGAAGAACGAAAAAATGAAGTTCTTCTAAAAAAACAGAAAACCGAATGTTTGAATAAGATGAAGACCTGTAAGGCAAGATTTGGAATGGGGGATATAGACGAAGATATATATCAAACAACAAATCAGTTGCTTCAGGATAAGTTGGATAAAATAGAGTTTGAATTAGCAAAGTGCAGAAAAGATTTATCGAACTTTGATAGTGAAGTAGATGAGGTGTTTGCAATATGTTGTAAATTAGATTGTTTGTGGAAAAACGCATCATTGGAAACAAGCCAAAAACTACAAAATTTACTCTTTCCAAATGGAATTTTGTGGGACAAAGAAATAGACGATTATCGAACCTTTGATGAAAACGAAGCTCTTTCTGTAATTGCTAGGATTTCAAGAAGTTATAAAAATAAAAAAGAGGATTTCCTTGACGGGAAATCCTCAGAAGTAAAATTGTGCGGGTGATAGGACTCGAACCTACACGCCTTGCGGCACCAGATCCTAAGTCTGGCGCGGCTGCCAATTACGCCACACCCGCCGGGGGCTAATTTGGTTTAGCGGGGGCAAAGATAATAAGATTTTCGGTTGTGCCAAACTCTTTGACAAAGATTTTGGCGGTTGCGAGGCATAAACTGCGTTTGTACGATGCCTTCAGGCCGTTTGCAGGAAGGCTTATTGCCCCGACTTCAGCAGCTGGCGGGCCCGTTCGATGAGGGTGTCTATGCCTTTGCTCTGGTCGGCTTCGTCCATGTCGATGTGAATGTCGGGGTCGATGCCGAACTCAATCTGTTCCATCTGCGCATTCAGGTGCGGACTGGCCGAGAAACGCACCGCCCAGCCGTTGGGCAGCTCCGACGAGAAGGGCAGGCCCGAACCGCCTCCGGTCTTGTCGCCCACGAGGGTGACGCCGGGCAGCACACTCATCGAGTTGACAAAGTCGTTGGTGGCGCTGTAGGCGTGGCGGTTAGTCAGTACCACCGTCTGCTTCTGCCAGCGGATGCTGTTTGAAGGCTCCAGGTAGATAGGTTCGGGGTTGGAGAAGTCGTTGTGACCCTTGCCGGTCTTGTGCTGTATGTAGCCCGTCAGCACCCGTTCGTTGGTGAATCGGGCTGCAATGCGGCTGGCATAGGTAAGATTGCCTCCTCCGTTGTTTCGCACGTCGATGATGAGGCCGTTACAAATGGAGAGGTACGACAGGGCTTCGTCCAGATTGCCGTCGCCCACGCCCGACGAGAAGTCGCCGTAGTAGATGTAGCCGATGTTATCATCGAGGATGCGGTATTTCATTCCGCCCGAGATGCGGTAGTCGCGTCCTAGGTATTGTTCGATGATGGCTTCGTCGAAATTGCGCGGGTAGTCCAGATACCAGTCCCAGTATCGGGCGGTGTTCGAGGCACTGTACAGGTTGACGTGTCCGTCCTTCAGTTCGGCCAGCATGTTGCCCAGCACTTCGAACAGGCCGTCGTTACTCATGCCCGGACTGATCAGGGGCTGGTACTTGTCGTGGATGGCGTCCCAGTCTATCTGTTTGTAGTCGAGGAAGCAGTATTGCTCGTCGATGATTTTCCAAAGGGCCTCGAAGTTGCCCTGCGGGGTATTGTCGAATTCTTCTTCGCGGATGCAGCCGCCTGCCAGCACAAGCAGGGACAGCAGCAAGCTGTATAGGGTATAACGGGTTTTCATAAGGCTTTCGGTTTATTTGTTGCGCATCAGGTAGAGTTCTTTCACGAAGCCCACCATGAATACGTGCGAGTACGTATGTGTGCGGATGTCGTTGATGCTGGACTGTTGTACGTCCCACAGATAGGCCAGGCGCATCTTGACGCGTCCTACGGGGAAGTCGGCCGTCAGCATCTGCCGCAGCGAGGGCTGGTTGTGCAGCGAGGTGAAGCGAACCACTCCGCCGGCATTGCCCAGCGAGAATATTTCGTAGTACGACTGTCCGTAGTGGGGCGAGAACATCAGACCCATGACGGGCAGGTTCAGCTGGTAACGCAGCGTGAGGGGATAGTTGCGGATGCGCAGGTTCCAGATGGCCATGCCCGATGCGGCCAGGTTGACGTAGGCACGTGCCTGTGCGGGGTTGTTGCCGTTGCGCATGTTGTAGACGAAGCCTCCGTTCAGCTCGCCCGCAGCTCCGGCCAGCAGGCGGAAGTTGTCGGTCAGGCGGAAGTTGTAGTGCAGGGCATAGTTCCAGTTGAGCAGGGCGTTTACGGTGTTGTTATTGTCCGCACGGTTGTGCGTGTAGCCCAGATTGCCTTGGAAGAAGGTCTGGCGCGAGATGTTGCCGTCCAGCCAGTGGGTCATGCGCATGCTTTCGCGTGCGATGCGGAACTCAATGCCCCGATACTCCTGTGGCGACAGGTAGGTATCGAATACGTTGGTGGCCCCCACGCCGTACAGTGTTGCGCGGGTGATGAAGCGGCTCTGTGCCGCCGAGTCGGCCTTCAGTGCCTGTACGGCTTGCTGTTCGGGGCTTTGTGCCGCCAGTGTGGTGCAGCCGAGCAGGGTCAGGATTAGGTATAAAAATCTGTGGTTCATCTTATTCTTTAAAGAAATGTCCGGGGCATCCCGCATTTCGTAATTCTTTATTCTTTATTTTCCATTCGCTTCGCTTAAAACCTTTTTTGTTGTTTCAGTAAAGGCATAGTCCTGATTTCCTTAGAAGAGTTTCATCTGTCCCGTTATCTCGTCGATGATGTCGCCTTCGCTCTTGTCGCGGTCGGGGTCCAGGTTTTCGGGCTCTTCGTCGGGAGTGTTGCTGGCGTTGTCGTCGGGCAGTTCGGGCTGACGGGTGGGTTCCAGCTCGTTGATGGTCTCTACGGTGAAGGTCGTCAGACGCTTTCCCTTGGCCTTGAAGCCCTTCACGGCGATGAACTCGTCGGCTTCGACTACCAATGGTTCGCGGAAGCTGTCGTGTCCGCCGAATACTACTTCCAGGCGCGGATAGTATTCGTCGGTCAGCAGAATGAGGCGGTTGTTCTTGTTCTCGCCTAAGTAATTCTGCTTGCGGGTGAAGGGCTCGAAGCAGAAACGCTTGATGTAGGGATAGTTCTGCTGGTCGGCATCGTAGAGGACGGCGGTCCACACCTTGTCGGGACTGAATTTCTCGATGATGCGGATGTTGTCTTCGTAATGGTTGTTGACGTCGAAGTTGGTGGTATAGAAGTCTCCGTTGTTCAGCACCACCAGGATGAGTTCGTCGCTCTGGAATTCGCCCAGGTAGTCGCCTCGCCCGTCGTAGTTCAGGCGCAACACGTCGCTGTCGAACCATACTTTTCGTCCGCCCAGGGTAGAGCCTCCCCGTTGCTTCAGGCTGATTTTGTGCACCGGGTTGCGGGTCAGAATGTTTCCGATGGCCTGCCGTCCCTTGATGCCTATCTTGCTGAAGTCTTCCTCGAAGATGATTTTGCGCAGGCGCGGGTTGGGCTTCAGGGTGACTTTGATGATTTCGGCCTCGCCGTTGGGGTTGGCAGTGAAGTAGGTGATGCGCGAGTCGGGGGTGCCTTGGGTGACGTCGTACTCGCGGTCGCGCACGACGGAGGTCACGGCAAAGCGCTTGATGTAAGTGGTGCCTTCCTTGCCGTCACGGTAGCACAGGTTGTAGATGGTGCGCTTGTCGTTCTTCTTGAACACGTTGGCATAGAGGATGTTCTTGCCCACGAACTTCTTGTCGGCCACGGGAGTGACAAGGTAGCGTCCGTCGCGGAAGAAGATGATGACGTCGTCCAGGTTGGAGCAGTTGGCCAGGAACTCGTCTTTCTTCAGACTGGTTCCGATGAAGCCCTCCTCGCGGTTGATGTATAGTTTTTCGTTGGCCTCGACTACTTTGGCCGAGTCTATGGTGTCGAAGTTGCGCAGCTCGGTGCGGCGGGGGAAGTTCTTGCCGTACTTGTTTTGCAGCATGCGGAACCAGTCGACGGTGTATTCCACGATGTTGTCCAGGTGGCGGTCAATCTCTTCGATGTCGGCTTTCATGCGGGCGATGGCTTCTTCGGCCTTGTCGGAGTTGAACTTAAGGATGCGCGCCATCTTGATTTCCATCAGTCGCAGGATGTCGTCCTTGGTCACCTCGCGTACGAAGGTGGGGTAATAGGGCGTCAGGCGCAGGTCGATGTGCTCGCAGGCGGCGTCCATGTTCGGGGCCTGTTCGAACTCGCGGTCCTTGTAGATGCGCTCTTCGATAAATACTTTTTCGAGCGAGGCGAAGTGCAGGCTTTCCATGATTTCGCCACGGCGTATCTGGAGTTCGCGGCGAAGCAGGGCCAGGGTGTTGTCCACGGACTTGCGCAGCACGTCGCTCACGGTGAGGAAGTGGGGCTTTTGTCCGTCGATGACGCAGCAGTTGGGCGAGATGCTCACCTCGCAGTCGGTGAAGGCGTACAGGGCGTCGATGGTTTTGTCCGACGACACGCCGGGAGCCAGGTGGACGAGTATCTCGACGTTGCCCGAGGTAAGGTCTTCCACTTTCTTCACCTTGATTTTGCCCTTTTCGCTGGCCTTTACGATGGAGTCGCACACGCTTGCCACGGTTTTGCCGTAGGGAATTTCGCGGATGGCGAGGGTCTTGTTGTCAATCTTCTCGATGCGTGCGCGGATGCGTACGGCGCCTCCCCGTTCGCCGTCGTTGTACTTGCTGACGTCGATGCTGCCTCCGGTCTGGAAGTCGGGGTAGAGTTGGAATTCCTCGTGATGCAGGTAGCGGACGGCGGCGTCGCACAGCTCGTTGAAGTTGTGCGGCAGTATCTTCGACGACAATCCCACAGCGATACCTTCGACTCCCTGAACCAGCAGTAACGGGAACTTGACGGGCAGGGTGACGGGTTCGCGGTTGCGTCCGTCGTACGACAGCTTCCACTCGGTGGTCTTGGGATTGAACACCACGTCGAGGGCGAACTTCGAGAGGCGTGCTTCGATGTAACGGGGGGCAGCGGCACTGTCGCCGGTCAGTATGTTTCCCCAGTTACCCTGGCAGTCGATGAGGAGGTCCTTCTGTCCGAGCTGCACCAGCGCGTCGCCGATGGAGGCGTCGCCGTGGGGGTGGAACTGCATGGTGTGCCCCACGATGTTTGCCACCTTGTTGTAGCGGCCGTCTTCCATGCGGCGCATGGAGTGCAGGATGCGGCGTTGCACGGGCTTCAGTCCGTCGAGGATGTGCGGCACGGCGCGTTCCAGTATGACGTACGAGGCGTAGTCCAGAAACCAGTTCTGGTACATGCCGCTCAGCTGGTGTTTCGCGTTGGCATCTTTCGTGTCGGCGGGTTTGTAGTCGGAGTGTTCTTCGCTGCCTGCTTCGTTGAAGTCTTTTTCCAAATCGTCTTTCGGTTCGTCCAAGTTTTCGCTCATATTCTATCGGGGAATTGTCAATGTCGTTACGGAAATTTTTTCTGTTGCAGGCAAAATTACGAAAATTATCGGGATTTTGTGCAGTGAAACCGAAGAATACACCCCTATTTCTCGATTTTTGCCCCCTGTTTCGCAAGTGTTTCTCCCCCCTTTGTTCCACACTTGCACGGCTCGCGAGCAACACTTGTACGGCTCACGAGCCGTGCAAGTGTCCCACAAATGGAATGCAAGTGTGGCTCGAAGGCCTTGCGTGCGTGCCTCTCCGCAGGGGGCAGAGGCAGGAGGCAGAGGCTGAAGGGGTGCGTAAATTTTCAATTATTAAGTCCTTGCACGGTGCTACATATTGGATAAATATCTATCTTTGTGGCGTTTTAAACGAGAATTAGCAATAAAATTAATCGATATTTTAAGAAAATGGCACAAGAAGACGTTTTTAAGAAACTTGTATCACACTGCAAGGAGTATGGTTTTGTGTTCCCCAGCAGCGAAATCTACGACGGGCTGGGAGCCGTGTATGACTACGGACAGAATGGTGTGGAACTGAAAAACAACATCAAGCAATACTGGTGGCAGAGCATGGTGCTGCTCCACGAAAACATCGTGGGCATCGACTCGGCCATCTTCATGCACCCCACAATATGGAAGGCCAGCGGACACGTGGATGCGTTCAACGACCCGCTCATCGACAACCGTGACTCGAAGAAACGTTATCGTGCCGATGTTCTTATCGAAGACCAGATAGCCAAGTACGACGAAAAAATCAATAAGGAAGTGGCCAAAGCTGCCAAGAAGTTTGGCGACGCCTTCGACGAGGCTCAGTTCCGCAGCACCAATGCCCGTGTGCTGGAACATCAGGCCAAGCGCGACGCCCTGCACCAACGCTACTCCGACGCGATGAACGCCGGTCCCGACCTGAACGAATTGCGTCAGATCATCCTTGACGAAGAAATCGTATGCCCCATCAGCGGTACGAAGAACTGGACCGAAGTACGTCAGTTCAACCTGATGTTCTCTACCGAAATGGGTTCGACTGCCGACGGCTCCATGAAGGTATACCTCCGTCCTGAGACAGCACAAGGTATCTTCGTCAACTACCTGAACGTGCAGAAGACGGGTCGTATGAAGATCCCCTTCGGTATCGCCCAGATAGGAAAAGCATTCCGTAACGAGATTGTAGCCCGTCAGTTCATCTTCCGCATGCGCGAGTTCGAACAGATGGAAATGCAGTTCTTCGTAAAACCCGGCACCGAGCTCGAATGGTTCAAGAAGTGGAAAGAAATCCGCCTGAAATGGCACAAGGCCCTGGGCTTTGGCGACGATCACTACCGCTACCACGACCACGAAAAACTGGCTCACTACGCCAACGCCGCTACCGACATCGAATTCCTGATGCCCTTCGGTTTCAAGGAAGTGGAAGGTATCCACAGCCGTACCAACTTCGACCTTTCGCAACACGAGAAGTTCTCGGGCAAGAACATCAAGTACTTCGATCCCGAAACCAACGAAAGCTACACACCGTACGTCATCGAGACTTCAATCGGTGTCGACCGTATGTTCCTCAGCATCATGTCGGCTTCTTATAAGGAAGAGCAGCTCGAAAACGGCGAAAGCCGCGTAGTGCTGAAGTTGCCCGCTGCCCTGGCTCCGGTGAAACTGGCCGTGATGCCGCTTGTCAAGAAAGACGGACTGCCCGAGAAGGCACGCGAGATTATCGACGCACTGAAGTTCCACTTCAACTGCCAGTACGACGAGAAAGACTCCATCGGCAAGCGCTACCGTCGTCAGGATGCCATCGGTACTCCGTACTGCGTCACTGTCGACCATCAGACACTCGAAGACAACTGCGTCACACTGCGCAACCGCGACACGATGCAGCAAGAACGTGTGGCCATCGCCGATCTTGACCGTCTGATTGCCGATCGCGTCAGCATCACTTCACTGCTGAAGACACTGTAATTTTTTAGTTGATAAGTTGACGGGTTGACAAGTGAACAAGGCTACAAAGATGAAGGAGGCAGAGGGTGAAAGAATATTCTGCTTATCCGCTCCCCTTGTTAACTCGTTAACTTGTCAACTCGTCAACTTGTTAACATGTCAACTCGTTAACTAAAAATAATCCATATGAACAAATGTCTTTTATACCTATCCCTCTTCCTGTTTCTGTCGGTAGGCTTTGCCGCTTGCGATGAGGTAGAAGAAGTGGGCGAGTACGACAACTGGGAGCCGCGCAATACAGCCTTTATCGACTCTATCCACGCCCTTGCTGCCAGCCGTCTGCTGCCCCTGAACGCAGCGCAGGGAGAAGCGGACAAGTTCGAACCGGGCGAAATATTCGGTTTGGAGACTACGGCAAGCACCACTGCGGGCAAGCAGTATGTGTATTGCAAGAAGATTGTAAAAAATACGGCAGGTGCCGTGCCTGTATATACTAATACCGTAGAGACTCACTATTACGGTACGCTGATTACGGGCGATAGCTTCCAAGGCACGTTTGAGGGGTACGGAGCAACCGACCGCGGTGTACTTGATCCTGAGACAAAGGCACCGACAGCTTTCGATAGTCCTACATCATTTTCGATAAATAATTCCGGACTGAGATTAGGATGGGTCGCAGCTTTGCAGTATATGCATGTAGGCGAACGTTGGATGCTTTATATTCCCTATCAGAGTGGATATGGTGAAAGTGATTATGGCTCTATCCCCGGATACTCTGCACTTACTTTCGATTTGCAATTAGAAGGCATTGAATAAGCCTTTCCGTTATAAATAAATTGACGCAGGCTTACACGGAATTGATGCGTACAGGGATTTTCAGATAATCCTTGGCTGATATTCGGTGTAAGCCTGCGTTTTTTGTACGCTGTGGCCGTTTGCATATTTCCTTCCCCCATTGTACAAAAACTGCCTTAGGCATGAAATCCGATCAGTCCTTCCAGCGGACTTTTTACGACTTGTCCCAGGCGGATGCCCTCGGCTTCGGCAGCCTCGGCCAGCAGCGGTTGGTAATGGAAGGCGATGGAACCCGTGAAGTGGACCTCGTACCGGCGGTAGTCGTAGTGCTTCACGTTGCGGCACAGAAAGGCGCGGAAGCTGTCCGTCACTAGACGATGCACGCAAGGTTCCTGCAAGTGTCCGGCCAGGAAGGGCGACAGGCCTGCCAGAAAACGGTTGGGGAACGGACGGCGATAGACGCGGTCGATAATCTCGGCGGGCGTAAGGTCGTACTTCGACAGAAATTCGTCCTTCAGTGCCGCCGGCATCTGCCCTTTCAGCAGGTCGCCCACCAATAGTTTTCCCAGACAGGCACCACTGCCTTCGTCGCCCAGGATGAAGCCTAAGGGCGATACATTGGCCTCAATTTCACGACCGTTATAGAAGCACGAGTTCGAGCCCGTGCCCAGTATGCAGGCAATGCCCGCCTCGTGTCCGCACAAGGCACGTGCGGCGGCCAGCATGTCGGTGCAGACCTCTACGGCATCGGTGCCAAGGCTGCGAGTCAAGGCACGGTGCACGGCCTCTGCCTTATCGTTGATGCAGCCCGCACCGTAGAAGTGCACGCTGTCGGGGCGCAACCCGTCCAGCCGGGGCAACAGTTCGCTGGCGATTTCCTGTTCTATTTCCTCTTCTGTCTGAAAGTACGGGTTGATGCCCCGTGTAGTCAGTTGTTTCAGCGGTTTCCCGCCTTCGGCCACGCACCAGTCGGTCTTGGTGGAGCCGCTGTCGGCTAAAAGTATCATATTTTGAGTTTTTAAGTTTTTTAGTTTTTTAGTTTATGAGTTCATAAGTTTTTTAAGTTGGTGAGTTTTTAAGTTTATGAGTTCTACCGTTATAAGTAGCGCATCATACCCACTCAAAACTTATGAACTCATAAACTAAAAAACTCAAAAACTTAAAATTTACTGTCTTTTCCCAAATTCCGGTTCTATCTGTTTTCTCACCAGCAGTGCCGCTACGATGCCCGGCCCGGTGCAGAGGCAAACCCACACGAAAAAGGTGGAGTAGCCCATCGTTTCCTGCAGCCAGCCGGCGGGCATCCCGGGCAGCATCATGCCCAGTGCCATGAAGCCGGTGCCGATGGCATAGTGTGCCGTCTTGTGTTCGCCTTCGGCTATATATATAAGGTATAGCGTATAGGCGGTGAAGCCGAAGCCGTAACCCAGTTGCTCCACGGCTACGCAAAGTGCCGTGACCCATGCGCTGTCGGGCGTAGCAACGGCCAGCCAGACGTAAAGCAGGTCGGGCAGATTGATGGCCAGTGCCATGGGCAGCAGCCAGCGACGAAAACCGTGGCGCGACACCAGCAGTCCGCTGACTATGCCGCCAACCAGCAGCGCCGCCACACCCAGTGTGCCGTATATCATACCCACGGAGGCTGTGTCCAGCCCTAAGCCACCTGCCTCGCGACTGTCCAGCAGGAAGGGCGAAGCTATCTTGACCAGTTGCGATTCGCCCAAGCGATAGGTCAGCAGGAAGAAAAACATCAGACCTATGTGCTTCTTGCGAAAGAAACTGACGAACGTCTGCACAAAGTCCTTCAGCAGCTTGCCGGCCGAAAGTTCGGGACGGCGTACGTCGGTGTCGGGGCGGGGCAGGACGAAGCGGTGGTACAGGGTAATCGCAATGAACAGACCTGCCATGAAGTAGAACGTCAGGCTCCATGCCAGCGGAATGTTCCCGCCCGACGTTTCCAGCCATCCGGCCAGCATCACCAGGATGCCTTGCCCGAAGATATTGGCCAGGCGGTAGAACGTGTTGCGGATGCCTACGAAGAACGACTGTTCGCCTGTGGTCAGTCCCAGCATGTAGAAGCCGTCGGCGGCAATGTCGTGCGTGGCCGAGCCGAAGGCCATCAGCCAGAAGCAGGCCAGCGTAGCCTGTACGTAATGGTCGGTGGGGATGAAAAAGGCGATGCCCGCCATTGAGGCGGCTATCAACGCCTGCATGGTGGTTATCCACCAGCGTTTGGTCTTGATGAGGTCCACAAAGGGGCTCCATAGCGGCTTGATGGTCCAGGGCAGGTAGAGCCACGAGGTGTAGAGGGCAATCTCCGTGTTGCTAAGCCCCAGCCGCTTGTACAGGATGACGGCCAGGGTCATCACAGCTACGTAGGGAAGTCCTTCGGCAAAGTAGAGGGTGGGGATCCATAGCCAGGGTTTGTGGGGCCTCACCCCCGACCCCTCTCCCAAGGAGAGGGGGGGAGTGGGTGTTTGTTTTTTGTTATTGCTCATAGTTGTTCTTTCTTTCTATATATGTATTCTATCCTAGTTCCCCTCTCCTTGGGAGAGGGGTTAGGGGTGAGGCTTCTTTTAATAAATATTCTCTATCTCCGCCCCCACATAGTAATGCTTCAGTATCTCGTCGTACTTGTAGCCTTGCTCTCCCATCACGGCGGCACCTATCTGGCAAAGACCTACGCCATGTCCCCATCCGGCTCCGGTCAGGATGAAGCGGGCGGGGATGCCTTTGGGCGACAGGTCTTCGCGATCGACGACAAACGCCGAACTGTAGAGGTGCGAGGGCGAGAGCGTGCGCCGTATCACCAGTTCCTTGCCGATGACGCGCGTCTGCCGCGTGCCCACAATCTTCAGTTGCCAGATGCGTCCGCTGGTGCCGCGGGCTATGGGGACGAGGTCGATGATCTGCCCGTAGTCCACCCCTGAGCGGCGTTGGATGAGGGCCGAAAGCTCCTCTTGCGTGTATTCCACCCGCCAGCGGTAGAAGTCGGTCGTTTCCTGGTCGTACTGGTTGAGCACCTGTTTCAGGATGCGCTGGTCGGTGGTGTGGCAGAAGGCATCGGGCGTGGAGCGAATCCAGCGTTCGGCTTCGGTCTCCACGGTGAGGTCGGGCAGGTCGGGGGCGGGTACTGTCGTGTCGCCCTGAGGCACGCGCCAGTCGCGTTGTTTGCGCAGATAGGGCTGGGGCGTGTCTTCCCAACAGTACTGAAACTCCTCGAACGCGCCGCCGCAGCACTTGGAGTAGCGGGTGTCGCACAGGCGTCCTCCGCTGGTCAGTACCTGTCCGCGTGTGTCGGCTACAGCTTGCCGCGCCTTTTCGGTGATGGGTCGCGTCATTCCCTGGTAGCGCTGGCAGTGGTCGTCGGCGCAGACGTGGTAGAGCGTGTGATGCCTCACCCCCGACCCCTCTCCCAAGGAGAGGGGGGAAGGGGCGGACAGACGGCGCTTGATTTGTTCGAAAACGGATTCGGGGGAGGATATGACTTCTTCGTTGGTGAACCGAAGCACGGTATAGCCTTCCGCTTGCAGGTGTTGGTCGCGGTCTTCATCATAGGTTTTCTGTTCGGACGAGGCATGGTAGCCGCCATCTATTTCAATAATCAGTTTCTTTTCGACGCAGATGAAATCGACAATATAATTGCCGATGATGTGCTGCCGTCTGCA
>ENA-ORSI01001694-ORSI01001694.1-human-gut-metagenome-genome-assembly--contig:-NODE-1694-length-18066-cov-9.384765_pt1 | contig 18066 bp, 25 predicted proteins | sample MGYA00242187_ERZ509154 | MGnify/ENA primary metagenome ERZ509154 (study PRJEB26280, sample SAMEA2338627) | human gut metagenome | biome: human gut; feature: human-associated habitat; material: faeces...
GCCGCTTTTGCCGCCGTCTCCGGCAGGCTGGTCATCCAGAACCAGCGAAGCTCCGGCATCTGCTCCGGTGTGGGGATGTCGTCCGCCCCGAAGCCGAACAGGTCATAGGTGGAGAGATTCGTCAGCTCCCTGAACTCCCGCACAGCGAAGAAGTGCCCCAGGTTTCCCGGCGCGCCCCACAGCCGCAACTCCTTCAGATGGGGATGGACAGCGGCCAGTCCGGTTAGATCAAAGTCCTTCAACCGGATGCCGTGCAGTCCCCACAGACCCGGCAGCTCCGGGTGGGGGCGGTATTCCCCGATAAATTGGAGGGTCAGGCCACTGCCATCTTCAGGGGCATGGATGGTGCAGGCATCCGGCCCCTCGTTCTGGAACAGGAGTTGCTCCGTTCCCTCACCCAACCACAGCTCCTGAAGGCCGGTCATGTCCAGCATCAGCTTTCTGACGCTGGTGCCCCGCAGATCCAGGGTCATCTGGCCGTGGTTCAGCAAAGTCACTTCATCAACGAAGGGGGTTCCCCGCAAAAACTCCAGCAGATCCGGGTGCCACCGTTCACAGATGAGGGTGGAGAGGCAAGGCAGCACCTTTAGTTCCAGCGCCGAATCGAATGGCTCGTACTGGTCCATCACCCGATGGCTGCTGACCTTCACCGGGATGCCGCCGATCTCCGTCACCCCATCGCTCTCCATGGCCTCCTTGAAGGCCCGCCGCCGCTCCTCCGGGATGGCCTGCCACCGGATCTGGAGGTACACATCATAGCCGTCATCCCAGCAACCGTAGGAGCGGCAGGGCTGGTCGGTGAAGGGCGGCAGGGTCCCCACCAGCGTGTACTGGGGCGGAACCTCCACCGGCACCCGCAGCAGGTGGAGCTCCCGGGGCCAGTACATGAAGTCCTTGTAGAGCGGGCGGAGCTGGGGCAGCTCCTCCGCAGTCAGAGGGGCGTCTCCCACCCAGTCCAGGGAGAGGACCACCGCCCAGGGCTCCTTGCTCACCGTGTCCGGCGGCGCAATATAGGCCACCTGGCAGGCGGTGTAGCGTTTCAGGTATTGGTTGTAGACCGTATAGACCTCTCCGGCTTGTGCTTTCATGGCGCCACACTCCTCTCATCAGTTCTTTTCCAGATAGAATCCCCATACGCAGTTGGAGAACTCTCCAGCGGCAAAGCGGTGGATCTGCCCGTCAATCTCCACCTGCCAGACCTCGAAAGTATGGTCTTGGTGATAGATCGGGTCTTTGACTTTTACTCGCTTTCCGGTGGTTTGCCAGTCGTAGTCAAAGATGTTCACACCGAACAATTTGCATTGACCGTCTGGGCCAAAGGTTTCATATTCCCATGCCATGTGATGCCTCACAATCCCGTGCGCTGCCAGCCGTCCAGCCGCTCCTGAACCCCGTCGATCATCCAGTTATCGCCCACACGCTTCATGAGAAAACGGCGGTCAAAGCCGGTGTTTTTCTCCCTGGTGTAGATGTAGATCTTGTTCTTGGTGATCTGCTCCGCGTCAAGGAATTCTTCCCCGTTGTAGGTGCCCTGGGCACTGTATGAGAGGCCCAGAGGCCGGTAGCCCGGACGGGGCTTTTCGCTCACATACTTTTCCCAGATCGCCAGCAGGCGGGGCACAGCCTGGGCATCCTCAAACCCGGCCTGCTCAATGTACTGCTCCCATTCTGTCATCTCGGCAAAGAAAGCGGACAGCACCCTGCGGCATTCCGCCGCCGCCTGTTCGTCCAGCTGGGCGAGCTTTTTGGCCTTTTCCCGCTGGAGCTGGGAGAAGTGTTCCATCTGCTCCCTGGTGAATTGAACATGGGCCACCGGCTCGATGCGGTTGTTGCCGGCGATGGCCAGCAGGCCCTCGTATGTCACAGCGGTATGGTCGATCTGGATGTGGGAGAGTTTAGGGATGGAGGCTGCCTGGAGCAGACCGGCATCATCCAGCCCGGTGCGGCCCAGTGTCAGAAGGTCCAGCTTGCAGCCTTGCAAGGCGGACAAGCCGCTGCCATGGATGGCGGCGTTGCCGTCCAGCAGCAGATAGCGTAGCTTGGGCATAGCGGAAAAAACGGGGAAACAGGCGTCAGTGAGCGCACCGTCCTCCACGCCGAAGTTGGCCATGCTTTTATGTCCGGCAAAGGGGGCAAGCAGTTTATCGGTCACCGGATAGCCTTTCACATGAAAGCCCACCAGGGTGTAAGCGGCCAGCTGCTCCATGATCTCTGCGGTCAGCTCCGGGACTTCAAATTGCTTTTCTCCGTCTAAGGTCAGGACACCGCTCTCCCAGTTCACTGTCCGCGCCCGTTTCGGCCATTCCATCGCTGTTTCCCTCCTTACGCCTGCTCCTTGTAGCTGGCTTCAATGTCGATGAAGCGCACATACACGGCACAGATTTCGCCCTTGGCGTCATACCCAAAGTAGACCGGATAGTAGCCGTCACCCCAGCCAGAGGCAAAGATGGGCAGATTGCAGTCCGTGTCAGGCACCGTCCAGTTGAGCCAGTTGCCGCAGTCTCCCTGATATTTGGGGTGGGCTTTGGCGTTTTCCTCCAGAAGATCGCAGAACAGGTCATTGTAGGGGTCGATGTCCGGGTCTTCCTCCAGCCGCTTGGCCCAGTAGGTCTTGAAGGCCGCCTGGGTCTGGATGTCCGCAACGCAGCCCATCCCGGCGTCTACGCCAAAGCCAAAATAATCGTCCTCGCTCAATTCCTCGTCCAAATTCTCTTTGCCGGTCATGCCCAGCTCATAGCGGACAGGCTTTTCTCGGCTGACCTCCACCTTGACACAGGCGTAGCGGTCGCCGTATTTCTCACTGGGTACCACGCAGATCTTTACCGGATAAGTCCCGGCGGGGATCGTCTGGATAAAGGGCTGCGTGTCCTCCAGCTCCACCATCGGATCGCAGGCGAAGATCGTTCCGGTGGGAAAATGGACGATGCCAATGTCCAGCACATCCACGCCCATGGTTCCGATCACTTTCTCTGTGAAATGAGCGTCCAGGTCTGTTTTGCAGGCCAGTTTGTCTTTGATGGATTCGTATTTGTTCAGCCATTCTGTTGTCGGCATGGTAGTTTCCTCCTGTTTGTCGTGTTTCTGGATGTACTCGCTCTTAGAGCCGTCCCAGTAGCAGTTCACACACCGGCCATTCAGGAAACGATGGGGACAATTTGGGTAGCCATAGAGAACATGAGCACATTCCGGGCACAGTCCCATCATCTGTGAGGAGCCTTTGAAAAACAGGCTGCCGCACTCATCACAGACGGCCAGTTCTTTTTCTGCCATGAGGTTCACCAGTCCCGTTCCCGGATGGCCTCCTCGGTATCAATGGGGATGTTGAACCACTCCAGAATGTAGGCCACATTTGCTGCAATGCATTCCCGTGCCACAGTTTCGATCTCGCTGTCGTTCTCGTCAAACTCCTCTTGGAGATCATTGATGCCGCAGACCGCCTCGTCCAGTGTCTCCTGCACCACTTCGGTGTCGGTTTCGCCGCTTTCCAGCAGGTCGATGACCTTCTGAAGTTCGTCCTTTACCTTGTCCACCAGAAAGGCAGGATAGTAATCGTCCTGATACATCTCGTCCAGCAGTTTGTAGTTGGGATCAAATGCTTTCATAGGGATTGCTCCTTTCTCATTCAAACATCAGGCCGTATGATTCGGTCAGGCTGCCATCATCCTCATGGAAAATACACTGATACAGAGGCTGGCGCTGTGTTGCTTTGCGGAATCGCTCCAGAACCGGTGCCAGCGGCTCATTGGTAGGGATGCCGAGAGCATCAGCTACCCGCCGCCAGCTGTCCATATCCATATCTTCCAAGTTGATGTTGCGCTGCCTCTGTCCGTATTCCTCCAGTGTTTTGGAGTCCGCATACTCCTTTGCGTCACAGCAGTCGTGCCAGCAGATGCAGCTCACGATCAGTGAAAAAAGGTCATCCATGCTCTCAGCCAGACGGCCTGCCTCACCTTCGCTGCTGTAATAGCCGATGGAGCCATCTTCCAACAGGTGGTATTCTCCGCCGGAGCCATCTCTGGCGAAAGCCATGCCGGGCAGTGAGAAGGTTGCTCGGCCGTCCGCCTCATCCCTCGGAGACAACTCATCCAGCAGGAAGAAGTCAAAAAGGGAATCAAACTCCTCTGCCAGATCAGGGTCATCACGCAGTACTTTCAAATAATCCATAGCCGTATTCCTCCGTCTACTGTTCTGGCTTTAACTCATGCAGCCTTTCCAGCCACAGCGGTTCTTCAATCATTTCATCGTTTTGGTAAAAATGTTCCTTGTCACGGGCCAGATGATCGGCAAGCGGTGGTGCGTCTGGCGGGGTGCATACCGTAAAACTGTCCCGATCCGCCCCCTTGATCTCCCGGTTGAGGTAGTACACCCGCTTGGCATCGCGGGAATACCAGTGACCGAGCAATTCCCATGAGGGCAGATCCGCCTTGGAAAGCTGCTTGCCGTAAGCATAGATTCGTTTCTCATCCCTGGCAAAATAGGTGTCGCCCAACGAGCGGAAAGAGGAAACTTCCGCGCCTTTGATGATCTTCACCTTGCCGTCTCCGTTGTGGAAGTAGACCTGCCGGCTGTCCTTTGCATATCCCTGTGGCGCACCCGAATCGTTCTGGCCGTTGTCCAACACCTGGAAGGTTGTCAGCTCTACATCTGGGATTCTCCCGCTGGTAGTGTAGACGGCTGTTTTGTCCATCGCGTAGGCATAGTTTAACACCCGAAACGATGCCGGGTCTGCTCCACGCAGGCGAATCCCGCCGAGAAAGCAGGCCGTAGAGGATTTGCCCCAGTAATGCCAACAGCAGAAGTCTTTGGGCGAAACACCCTTCAACAAGCCGTTTTCATATAGACCAGAGAAATAAACGGCTCCATCCCGAAGGAAAAATTCGTTGTCCACCGGCTCTATGTTTGTGATCGGCTGCAGCAGTTCTTCGTGATGATCTGTTATGCTCAGTTCGATTTCGTCGTCGCTATAAACTAAGTAGAGCCCATGAGGGGCCTTTCTATCGAAATGCAGTTCAATGTCATGATATTTGAGGATCAAAGGTTTCCCGTCGCTTTTCATGGTGGAAACAGCATCGGGCTTGCCGAAAATCTCTATCACCTCATCCTGTGACATGCCGAATTTCAGCGGTGAAATGTCCCGCGGATTCTGCAATATTTGATTGCGCCAAATAGTAAAATCCTGTTTCATAGTTTTCCGTCCAGTGCCTCAACTGTTTTCATGGCAGCGGAATCAAATTTACACTGCCGCAGGTCCCGTTCAATCAGGGCAAACACATCCGGAAAGCACTCGATCTCATCCTGATACTCATATTTCGCATACAGTTTCCCGTACTCGGAGATCCAAACCTCCGCCGGGTAGTAGTAGCCGATATGACCGATGGGCTGGCATTTTTCACCGGCAGCCTGTTCGATCTCTGCCAGTTCACAGCCGGACATATCCCGAAAATAGGCTTCTTCCAAATGGTTTTTGATCCCGTTGACCAGGTAAGGGAACAAAGCGAATTGGAAGTCAGCCGCCCAGTTCATTTTTTTCTGCTCCAAGTACCACTCACAGCACAGGCCGAAATACTTGCGGTAAAACCGCTGGGTGGTCTTCATCATTGGGACGCCATGAGCGGCGTAATACTTCTCCGCAATGGAGATGTCCACTTTTCGCCCTTCCTGCCATCCGGCGTACTCCATCAGCTGCTTGACCTTGCTTTTGAGATCGCCGGAGATGGGGATGCGTTCTTTGATCATTCGAATCCTCTCCTGTCGGCTATCAATCAAAGTTCATTTGGATACCCGATCTTATCTAAGCCCGCCTTGATTTCTTCCCATTCGCTGCGTTTCGGGTTCAACGCAGTGACCAGTTCTTTTGTCACCGGAACCCCATCAGCAAGCTGGCGCACTGCTTCCAAAGGCAGGTCTGCTGGGTAAAACCACTTCCCGTAATCCACATAGCTCTGTGGATTACCATCAATCGTGGAGAGCAGATCCTTGGATGCGTCCTCGCCGTCCATGGGATTGCAGTGCCATGTGGTGCCATCTTCCGTCCAGACGCAGAAGGTACTTTTCATCTTTTTGACTTCACGGCTGCTCATGAGCTTTTGCAAAGCAGAGGGCATTCCATCCGTCAGGTCTTCGATACGGGGAAGTTTTTCCTCCCAGTCGTAGAGTTCGGAATCCACACCGTTGATTACACAGCCTTCCGGCGCAAACATGACGATCATGCTCTGGTCACTGCCATCAGTGGCAAAGAATGCCTCTTTGCCTTTTCGCCATGCGGGGTTGTATGTATAGTGGCGGATGAAGCTCCATTCCTCCTCCACCATGATGATGTCCAGAGCCGCCAGCCCTTTGCAGAAGTTTTTCAGGCGCTCCGCGTTGGGCAGGCCAGATAAATCTTTTGTGGAAATCATGTGGTTATCCTCCTGTCTTTCGTCACCACAGTCGGTCAATCTGGGTATATATCTTATTAGGCTCTCTGTCCGTAAAACTGGTCAATGAGTCAGTGGGTTCTGTAAGCGGCATCACATTCAAAATATCCAGTACATAATACCAGATTCCTGTATCCCAGTCCCGGAACCGCCCATTGCAGACAGCTCTCCCATACTCGCCGGGAGCCAAATCCAATGCCAGCTCATTGAGAGGCTGTTTCTGCCCGGTCTTATCGTAGGTATATCGCTCCGGCATCGCACCGATGTGCCAATCATTGCGGTAGCGCACATGGATTCCGTGCTCCTGCTGAATCAGTTCAAAAGGGTGAAGCCGCATTGTGCCATTCGGCTTCCATTCCATCAGCCTACGACAGTCCCTATCGATCTGAAATCCATCGGGCCTCTGTATGATAGATGCAAAGTGAGTAGGCAGACCAAAAGGATAATAGGAGAAGAAGTCTTTCGGCAGCCGCATGGCTCTGGGATACTGGTTCCGCTGGGCGGCCGCATTTCCGCCCCGGCAGTCTTTATACCATTGCAGGCGGATATGCTGAACCAGAAGTGTGGGCAGATGCTCCAACTGATGCTTATTCTGTTTCATCGCCATACCTCCTTCCTTGATAGATCCCTCCAATGGTCTTCCATGTTTCAGGCATTTACAACTCTGCTGCAAACTCATAGGAAACCGCAATGATGTTGTAAACATCATCGTATGTAAACAGCCGGTAGTGCCGATAGATGCCTTTGTCAAAGTCATCCCGCACTGGCAGAGACTTCAGCCAGGTGCTGTCCTCGATTAAATCGAAGGAACTGCCATCCAGATACTCCGTCCCGGCCAGATTTTCATAGGTGTCCAATTCACAGGTAAAATAGGCCAGCACCTGCCGGAAGGTGAGTGTATAGGGAAACCAGTCTTTTTCGTCTCTGTGTTGGGAGATTAGATGGCCATTGATGTCCCCCGTAAAAGTCAGATTGTTCAGAGCATCCTGTTTCACCTGATCCAGATAGATGCAGTCCCGTCCCTTCAAAACACCTAAGCAGGTATTAACAGCAGTCGCTTTTTCCATAGGCAATTCTCTTTTATCAGCTTTCATGGGTAATACAGAAAATCTCCTTGTTCAAGTCAAAGTAGATTACCATCAGCTCGTCGGTGATCTCCGGGTTGAAGGACAGATCCATAATGAAAACTTGTTGATCCATCTCGTCATCCACCAGACTGCCGAACCGCTTGAGCTTCAGAAAGTCCACCATCTCGGCAAAGGACAGTTTGGATGGGTCGGTTCCCGGAAATAGTTTCGCCGCAATATCCGGGCCTACATCGTCCCGGTGGAACTCCATGAAAAATGTCACAACGCTATGGTAGCGGCTGTCCTCGTCCGCCAGCGCCGCTTTGATAGCGGCTTTGGCCTTCTCCGCCAATTTCTCCGCCTCATCCAGCATTTTTCCCACCGCATCCATGGCAGCAGGATCGCCGGTCAGTTCTTCCTCTACATCGAAGATAAAGGGTAGTCCCGAATCATCGGGAAAGGTGAAGATTTCCTCGCCAGGGGTATATGTAAAATCAATGCGTTTACAGCTCAGTTTCATAATGTTATCCTCCTTACCCCTCAATGTTGGCAGTTTTGAGGCCCTTTTTCAAGGAGCCGTAGACCGTCACCGCATGGTCGGTGAACATCTCGTCGCAGTCAAACCAGGCGGTGAAGCTGCCGCCGGAGGTGACGGACAGGCTCGTCATGCTGATCCGACGGGCCAATTCTTCCTCTGTGATGGGGTCTGTTTCCGGGTCACGGAGATTTTCTTCATCTTGGGAGAGCCAGTTGTTGGCCAGCTCGGTCAGGTTCTTTGCCGCAAGCTCCCGCATGGCCTTGTCCCAGGTTTCGCAGTCGGCCAGCAGCTTCTTGGCGGCGCCGCGGGCGCGGGTCCAGGAGGGCTTGCTCTCCGCATTGACATCCAGAGAGAGGAGCACAGCCTTTCCCCGCCACTGGATCTCGCCCTCAAAGGTATCGTAGTCCTTGTCCATGGTCAGCTCCCCCAGCACCTGGTCCTGGATCACCACCGGCTTGTGGTATTCCTCCAGAACAGCCTGAAGTTCCGGGCAGTCCTCATGGGTATTGACTATCTCGGGGATACACCAGGGGCGCACCACCAGATCCTTTGCCAATTCTTCTTTCATCCGGCGGATCTTCAGGCGGCAGATCTGCTCCTTGCCAAAGCGTCCCCAGCCCTTTTCGCTATTGCGTTCCTCCTCGGTGACCGGCCAATCCAGCCGCTCCTCTTTGGTGCTGACCTTGCCGGTGTTACAGAACACCATGCCCAGCGTCACAACGGTCATTTCCCAAAAGTTGCCTTTCCAGTTAAATCCGCCCCCAATGCAGCGATTGATCAGGGCGACCACTTCCTGCTCCTCGGGCTCGTACATCTCATAGAATTCTTCAAACATCGGTGTAGCCTCCTTTACAGCAGTTTCAGCACCTCGGTAGCGGGCTTGGCAAACTCTGCCGGGACTTGCTCCAATACATCCTGGTAGGCTTTCACCGCTTGCCAGGAGTAGTAATAGAAGCTATAGAACAGGTCATCGGGGAAGACCTCGTCCTCCTCGTAGCGCATCTCATCTTCTTCCTCGTCGTATTCCTCCGACCACAGGTATTCTTCCTTCAGCAGATCGGAGAACAGCGGCAGCGCCTCGGCGTGTTCCATCTCATCCCCGTCGTGGAAGCACTGGAGGATGCAGGAGAAGAAGTCCAGCAGTTCCCCGGCCAGGAAATGGGCTACGGGGTTCTGCCCGCTGTCTGCGAGGGCCTTCTCCAGAATTCGGCTCAGGAACACCATGCCAAAGGGGGTGGCGTGCCAAAGGGTACTCTGGTGCTCCATGTTGGTGGTGAGCTCGTAGAGGGACTCTTTGACGGACGCCAAATCACGCATCTGCTCCAGCACGGTCAGGTGTGCGGGAAAATCCGTCCCCCGGCCATAGGCGGTGGTGAGCCGGTGCCACGGGACATCAGCGACCTTGAGATGGGTGATGTAGGTTCTGTTCTTCTCTGTCATGTTGCTGCCCTCCTTATCCCGCCGTCTGGCTGAGGTACTCCTTCTCCAGCGCGGTGTACCACCGTTTCAGCATGGTTTCCAGACTGCTTTTCCCGCCGCGGTCTGTAAAAACAAGGAACTTTTGCAGCAGTCTGGGGAAAAGATATTTGCCCGCTTCTGTCAGGTCCTGATTGAGATAGACCATCCGCAGGATACGGCCCTGCCGGTCCAGAGGGTTCTTTTTCAGCAGCTCCTTTTCAAAGCAGAAGCGCAGGAATACCACATTCTCGTCGTAGAAGTCCTCCACCACAGCCGCGCCAATGCTGGTGTAGGTGATGTCGTACACCAACCGGCTCCAGTCGAATTTCTCAGCATAGAGCAGTTTCAGCGCCTGCGCCCAGTGCTCCTCCGGGATCACCAGCATCCGGTGCTGGGCGGCGCTGGAATAGCCGCGATAGACCAGCTCCGGGTGTCCCAGCAGCTCGCTGACACTGTCGGCGTAGACGAAGCACAGCTCCTCATCGAACAGGCCACCGATGAAGTTGCCATTGCAGTACAGCATATAATTCTTGGACTTGGCCGGAGAATAAGAGAGGCTATATTCCTGGGAGTCCAGGCTTTTATGTACCTTGTTCAGAAAGTCTATTGATGTCATGGCTTTACTCCTCAAACTCGCCCTCGATCATCCCGTTCAGATACCGGCCGGGATCTGCGATGAAGTCATCCCATTTGGCCAGAGGGTGGAATTCCTCATGCTCGATATCCAGATACCACAGCTTTTTGTCCCTGGGGCTCCACAGCAGCAGATAGTCGCTGTAGTTATCCATCTGCACCATCAGAGAGAGCAGCTTCTTCCGTTTCCAGGTCATCTCCTGCACATCCATGAAGGAGTAGAGCTCCGCCCACTTCACCCATTCCTGATCCGGGAACTCCAGCCGCAGGGGGCCGGTCTTCAAGTATTCCACCAGCTTGGCGGGCAGCTTATAGGGCATGAGCTGCCGGATCTTTTCCTGCTCGTTGTGCCATTCCTCTGGCTCCAGGGCCTTCAGGTAGTCGGCCATCTCCTGATTCTTGTTCTGAACTGCCACACTGTAGGGACGGTCGCCGTATTTGTCAACAAGGGTGATGTCCGCCCCCTGTTCCACCAGCCAGCGCACCATGGGGAAATTGTTGGAGCGGGCGGCCTCGGTGACAGGGGTGGAGGCGTAAGGGAACACCATGTCCGGCTTGTGGTAATTGATATCCGCCCCTTTTTCCAGCAGCAGTTTGGCAAGCTCGGCCTGTCCATCAGACACCGCCGCCCGGAACGCCTCGCCGCCAAACTTGTCCACTGTGATCCCGGCTTGCTCCAGCACCTGGATGTTCTCCGGGCGTTTGCCCCAACGCACTTCCTGGAAGGCCCGCTCTTTCTGCTTCAGGCTGAGTTTTGCGGCCTGTCCAGCAAAGAGCGCCACCACCTCCGGCCCGCAGCAGCGGGCGGCGGTGAGCAGCAGGGGCTGTTCCTCTGCCAGACTGGGATCAGCTCCATGCTCCAGCAGGAAGTGGATCATGGGCACATCATTCCGAAAAACCGCGATCTCCAATGGCATCAGCTTGATGTATTCGCTGAGCTGGATGGGAACATCTAAATCCAGACCGCCTTGGAGCAGCGCCTCCAGCTTGGGAGTGTCATGGTCACAGATGGCGGCAGCCGTTTCCGGGAGGGTCTCCCAGCGGCCAATATATGCAATTTGGTACATAAGGCACCTGCTTTCTCGACTTGTACTCATTCATCCCCGAACCGATCAGCAGCATCTTTGTAAACAGTAATACTTTCTTCCACTTTCACTTTTTCGCTGCGAATACGGAAGTATTCCCGCAGAATGCGCTTCAGTTCCGGGTTTTCCACCTTGCGGGGCAGCAGGCTGATGAACATTTCGTCGTAGCTTCCATATAGCACACCGCCCCGATTGTAGGTCTGCCATGTCACCGTAGGTTTGCGGCCCTCCGGGTCCTTGGCCAGATCAAAGAGCCACCGCTCATCCAGATCCACATAGCGTTCAATCATAAACCTTGTGTCATAGGTTCCATAGCTATAATCCCCCCAGAAAATCAGAGCGATCATTCCATCCGGGCCCAGGCGTTCATAGGTCCAGCCTTCCGGATAACAGCGGTAATGGAGCATTCCCAGCGCATGGAACAAATAGCCTTTTTGCGGCGTATCCAGAAGGGGCGAATAGGTCTCATACACCTGCTCCTTGGGCTGGGTGATGATCGTCTTCATAAAGACCGGCATCAGCCAGCTGCCGCCGTAGCGTTCATTCAGCTCATCAGCCAATGCTTGCAGTCGCTCATCCGGGTTGCGGATCAGGGATGCGGTCAGTACCACAGCGGGAATTTTCTCTTTTTCCTTGGGTGTGGCATCCCAAATGCGAAGCCCGTCCGTAATCCACCAGGAGGTACAATCATCACGAGAATAAACAGGCGTGCGTTTCAGCTGGGCGATCCGCTGGATGTTTTCCGCCAGAAAGCGGTAGACCTCCAGCATTTTAGGCGAGGCTTTCCCCAACATTAAATGGAAACAGAAGTTCAGTTGTTCTATATCCAGTGGCTTTGTGTCCCCCTCGTCCAGCAGCTGGGAGAGAGTCTTCAGAATAACTGGGGCGATCTGTTCCGATACACAGTCGGAGCAGGTATCCGACATGATATTGCTGCCCATCCATTTGCCCTTGACCAGTTTGGCCCACAGTGGGGCAGCAGGGGCATACTCCAGCTGCGCCAAAGCCTTTTGAGCAGCCGTTTTGCATTTGCCCTTTTCTGTATTCACAAGCTGGAAAAGCAGTTCGCCGTTTGCTTCATCCTTGCCCAGCTCCAAAATGGCCTGTTCTCGCTTTATGCCCTTGGGGGGCAGTTGTTCCAAAGTCATCATTCATTTTCTCCTATCCCACAATGGTGGTTTCCTTGACGGCCAGATTGTCGTAATTCATGGCGATCAGCTTTGCGGCGGTCTCCGGCTCGGCCGAAGGAGCGACTGCATATACTTACTGCTTTTTCTGGCAAAACTCTTTCACATAATCGTATATGCTCTTTATCCCGCCATCGGTTACTGTATTAAACAGGCCATAAGGTTCGTTTTCCAGCTGCTTTTCTGCAAGGAGCATTGCCTGGCGGAAATTCCCTTCTGCGATTTCACACAGTACGACATTCAATCGTGCGGCCGGCGCAGTATCATGGAGAATCTCCGCTTTGAAGTCGGAGACTGTACTGCAGCGGCTATGATGGTCTTGAATGGACTTGTTAAACCGACAAAACGCCTCATTCATGACCAAGGTTGCTGCGTCCACCGTGGGGACAGGTAGTTCCATTTCCTTGATGATATGAGCGGAAGGGGAATGTGCCGCTGTGATATGGAAACTAAATGGTTTCTTCCGGGCTACCTCACCCATTTCATATACATCCCAAAAGACATTGTCAATGACGCATGGCTTTGTGGAAACGACTGCTCTTATGGCAGTACCACGCCGGACAGGGGGCGCAGACAGAAATACTTCATATAAGAAATCACCCAGGACCTTATAGGCGCAGTCTGAAACCACTTTGAAGCCATGCTCTCCGGCAACTACTTTTAGGTTTTTGGAAAGCATCGTGCTTAATTCCTTGACTGCCTTCTGCTCCTGCCGTGTCATGCTATTTTCACCTCGTCCAGCTCCAGAATGGCTTTTTCTCGCTTTACGCCCTTGGAGGGCAGTTGTTCTAACCTCATCATCTATACTATCAATTACTCTTTATTCTTGTATGCTCTGTATCCGCCAATGCACACAATCGCAAACAACATCGGTACTGCTGCATAACCTGCATTTGCTGTTCCGTTTGATAGGAATACATAGAACGCACCAGCAAAGGTCAGGATTGTTAAGAGAATAGAAAGTACAAGCAAAAACTTTTTCATAGCAGTGATTTCCTATCCCACAATGGTGGTCTCCTTGACGGCCAGATTGTCGTAATTCATGGCGATCAGCTTCTCGGCGGCTTCTGGGGTACACATGAACCAGGTGCTCACGCCCCAGGCATCCATCCTTGTGACGGTGAAGAAGTCGGTTGCGGCGGGAGAGGGATTTCTGGCGTCAAGATAGCGGTCCGAATAGAGGTAGACCAGATCCACCTCCCGGTCCGGCAGCCACTTGGCCCGGCGCGCACGGGGCTTTCCGTTTTTCAGAGTCTTTTCCCTGGGGTTCTCAAACCACGCCAGCTCCTTGAGCTTCAGACCGGTGAAGGTATCCATCAGCCGTTGGGCAATCTCCCGGTGGGTAAATACTCCGCAGTCCCAGGAGCCCATCAGCCATGTCTGTATAAAGTCGCCCACCTTGCTGCCGGGGGCGGGCGGCCCATAGACGCTCTCGTCCGCCCACATGACCTCCATTTTCTCGCACTGATCCGGCCAGGGACAGGACTGCTTGTTGCCGTATCGGTACATGATATTCACATAACCGAAGTCCTTGCCGGTTCGGTCGTGACCGACGGCTTCCACTTTATAGGCAGTTATAGACATTGCAGTTCCACCTCCTGGGCCAGTACAAATCCGCACAACCCAAGGGAAGAGTCGATCACAAATACCCGGATGTGCTCCCGGTCCATGCGCTCTCGCAGTTCCTCGATGCTGCAGCAGGCGGGAAAGCCGTAAGAGATGGTCCCGCCCAGCAGGTCTTTGTACTGCTGGAAAAACCCGTCCACGGTGATCTCGTCCATGCCGAAGAGGATGTTGTCCTGGATCACATTTTCAAACCAGTGGGCCAGCAGGCCGGTGAAGCGAACGGATACTTTCTCTCCGGCCTCGGTCTGGGTATCCATGTGCAGAGTATGGGCTTCAAAGTCAGCGCAGTAGCGCAGGACTCTGTTGTCGTGCAGACCATCAAAAGAGCAAATCAGCGTACTCATAGGGATTCCTCCTCGTCCATGAGCTGCTCCTGGACCTCTTTGGGCAGGTCGTTCCATAAAATGTCGTATGTAAAATCCCGAATCTCCGGGTAACACTCCCGCGCAGTCTTTTCTGCCGTCTCCCGATCCAGGTAGTGCATCTCTTGGTGGAAAAACCAGTTGAGCTTTTCCATCAGCCGATAGAGGCGGATCTGTTCTTCTTGGGTCATGAGATACCTCCTCGGATTAGCAAAGGATAGAATAGCTGTCCTTACGCCAGTTCTGCGTCCAAAATCTGGACCTGTTTTCCTTTCTCGTTCACATAGTAAAGGGCGATATAGTCGATGCCGTCCCGCTTGACCTGTTCCCAAGGCATACGCTCGCCGTTGATCAGTTCCACAGTATCCGCCTCATCCGGTTCGAAGTCTTCTTTTTCGTCCTCGTAGTCCACGCTGTACCCCAGCTCCAGCACTAATTTGGAGGCGGGGATCTCATACCGCTTGAGGGGACGGTGTTCCAGCTCGGATGGATCATGTTCATCGCAGAACATATTGTCGTAGCCATGCCGCCCGCCGTCGAAGATGACGAATTCCTCGCCACTCTCCGGGTCACGAGCTGTCACAAGTTCGGGAGCGAAATAACTGGGAACAATATATAGCTGTGGTTCTGCGTTTAAGGTCAACAGGTCACCGTAGTACCAAACCTCCAGCAGTTCATTGCCAGTGGTAGAACACAATGTCACGGTGGGCAGGCGTTTCTGCGCCCACTCCTTCACATGGCCGGTGAGCCAGGTGGGATATTTTTCACTCATCGTTCGTCCTCCTTACAGCACCCAAGACATGATGCTGACCACGATCAGCACAATCCCCAACAGGAAGAAGATCACCCGCCTGGAGCCGCGGCCATAGCGGTGAGAGTCCGGTTTGCCGGTGGGGTCGCAGAGCCAGTTCCAGTTCATAATTGCCCCAATCAGCAGGACAGCGCCGATAATCAGGGTCACCCAATTCCAATGTTCCTGTAAAAAAGCCGTGATCTGCTCGCTGTTCATTTAGGTTTCCTCCTCGCCTTCGTCGTCGCGTATCACCTCATACCATGCTCCATCTTCACTGCGCATCTGCATGGTTCCGTAAGGTAGGTTCAGAAATCGGACAATATCCGGGTCGATGCGGCAGATGTCCCGGATATCATAGAAGCCGCAGTGCGACTCGTAGTATTCATCACCTTCACCATACACATCGCCCTCGTCCCCGGAGTAGAAGGCCCAACCGCTCTCCCAACCCATATCCTCGCGCTCGGGGAACAGCCGGTCCATAATCTGCACCTTGCACCCATCCTGGGCGACGCGGTCGGATGCGTAGCAGAACAGGGGGCCGTCCCAGTCAGGAATGACAGCCGGTTTTCCTTCCGCTGCCCGCGCCACCCGCTCCTCGGGGTCATCGACGAATTCCGCTTCCAGATACTGCTGAAACCGCTCATCCAGCAGCTGCTCCACTCTCTGACGGATTTCTTCAGTATATGGAAGAAGCAGGTAGGCCGCGTCTTTTTCCGCAATACTGCTCCAGACGCGGTCTTTGAGCCTGGCCAAGACGATATCCCGGCAGTCCCGGCGGTAGATATAGGGGTTAGAACGGTTGTCCTGGGCGTACCACTGGGCAAAGCCAGAGCCTCTCCGGTCAAAGAACTGAGTAGACAATTTCCCATCCAGATTATCCAGGATGAACACCCGTAGATCAGGCCCCTTTCCGGCCCGAACCGCATCCACCACCTCCCGATAGCGGGAGAGGAAGGGGTTGCTCATTTGGCCCCGTTTCATAGCCCAGCCCAGGAAGAAGGCCATCCGATTGCAGGCATCCAATTCATCTACTGGCAGGTGAAGTGCCCGGATCTTCTTGATCTGCTCTGCGGCATTGTCCATCTCCGCCGGGTCGTAGCTGATTTTCTCCCGGTCTGTGACCACATTGAGCCGGTGAGGATTGATGACCTCCAAGCTCTCGTCCGGGCAGAGGTCCAGCAGGGCGTCCGAGCCGTGCTCCAACTTGTATTGGATCTCCTCCCGATAGAGGGGGATCACCTGATAGAAGTTGACTTCGTCCCCGTCCGGCAGGCGGCAGAAAAAGGAGTCCGTCCCAAACACACCAGGACAGAGTAGGATCTCACCACGCAGCTCCGTGTTCTCCGCAAAGGGGATGCCATCCTCACCCTCATCCAGTGTAGTCCTGGATTCCAGCCCTACCTCCGGATCCTCCATGGCGAAGTGGGCGGTGGCCAGCATCATCCGGATGGGCCAGTTCCACCGTTCCTCCCGGCAGTCCGCTTTTGTCAGCTTCCAGTCTCGTGGCAGGTTGATGAGCAGCTCCGCCCGTTCCAGTTTTTCCTCCCGACGCTCCTCCGGGAAACTCATCCTATGCCGGCTCAGGCCGACAGTGACCAGAGTGTAGTAGTCATGCTCCGGCCGGGGCGGGATGACGGCGATCTCCAGCGGGTGAGCCGGGTCGCTGCTGTCCGTGAGGAGCTGGGTATAGACACCGAACTGCTGGTCGATATGCACTTTCACATGGCCGAGGATGTCATCATCGGCAGGGGGGATGGTCTCCCGCCGGATGATCTCCTCCCGCTCTTTCCAATCCAGTTCCAAGGAATTTTCCTCCTCCAGATATTCCTCACAGTCCCGCACCAGTTTTTGGGCATCCGGGTCATCCGGGGCAAGGGACAGCCAGCGTTTTGCGTATTCATAGGCGGTGGCTGCGGAGCTGTATGCCATCAGGCAGGAGTAGCCCATCCGGGCGTTCCAGTAGGGATCGTTCTCACCCCGGGTGCGGACGGACTCCAGCAGATCAATGGCGTGCCGGAGAAGATCTCCGTCCACTTCAGCATTCTTGCCAAGAGCACCGTGGTCGCCCAGCACAGCCAGATTGCTGTAGGCTCGGCTCAGCTTTAGCGTCAGCAGATAATCCCGCTCCTGTTCCGGGATGGCTTCGATAGCCTCAATGCATCGGGCAAACTCATCCGCATCATTCCACTTCTCAATCTGCTCCAGCAGCTCTGCTTTTTCTGCCTGATTCATCGTTTCACCGCCTTTTCCGTGTCATCCTTTGCCTTTTTTGAAGTGTCCGCTGCCTCGCCAGGTGTTGACTACACAGGTGAAGATCTGACCGCAGTGCTTGCACCGAATCATGTGAGCCATAATTTCGTCTGCCCACCCATCCTCAGTCTTTACCTTCTCCAGCGGACAGGTGGATTCCTCTGCAATCAGTTCAAATTCACCTTGTTCCACCAACTGCTGGATATAGGCAATACAGGCCAGGTAGTCCTTGGGGGCATCAAATTTTCTCCATGTTTGAATGTTTCGGCAGTGTTCGCACATAATGGATGCCTCCTCCTGTAAACGGTTGTTGTCAGCCCTGTATATCAGCGTCAACGGGGCCTTTTTTCAGCGTTCCATCCACAGTGATCACATGGCCCCAGAACATATCGTCGTCCTCGTACCAGGCGGTAAAACGGCCGCCGGGAGATACTGTAAACTCGGTGAGGAGGATGCGCCGGGCAAACTCATCCTCCGTGATGGGGTCTTTTTCCGGGTCACGGTCGGCCTGGTCATTGTCCGCCAGCCATTCGTTGGCCTGAGCGGTGAGCTTCTGGGCAGCCATCGCTCGCAGGGACTTATCCCAGGTTTCCTGGTCTGCCACCAGTTTCTTCATCACATTGGTGACACGGGTCCAGGACGCTTTCTTTT
>ENA-ORSI01001713-ORSI01001713.1-human-gut-metagenome-genome-assembly--contig:-NODE-1713-length-17928-cov-4.618531_pt1 | contig 17928 bp, 10 predicted proteins | sample MGYA00242187_ERZ509154 | MGnify/ENA primary metagenome ERZ509154 (study PRJEB26280, sample SAMEA2338627) | human gut metagenome | biome: human gut; feature: human-associated habitat; material: faeces...
TGAAAACAACCGAAAATAAAAATAAGATTATAAAACTTTGATTTACAGGATATTTGTTATCAATTTATTGGATGTTGTTTTCATTCTATACATATAATGCGTAAATCTGGTAAATTGATTATGGAATGCTGTATGATAGAAAGTTATTCTATCACCCATCGCTTATCATGCGCCACCGTCTTTTTCGGATCATAAGTCATTCCTTCTTTGGTAGGGATTTTTATCACGTAAGTCCGCCCACTGTGGTTGGACAAGGATGTTTCCCGTAACCAGGGATTCATATTCTTTAATATGGCCAGATTGATTCCTTTGCTGCGTGCGAAACGTGCCAAGTCTGCAATTCCTTTCGTCACAGTGACTTCCGTATAAGGAATAGGCGGATACAAATCCGATGCACGCAGGCGGAAACCGAAAGTAGTGGGGGCATTGAATAATTGTTTGGCGGCAAGAATGCGGTACACATACCGGGCAGTTTCTTCTACCAGTTGCAAATCCAACGAGTCGTCCACATCCTGTTTGGCCAGTTGGCTGGCAATGCGTGCCTGACCGGCATTGTAAGAGGCGGCGACAGCCACCCAGTCCTTATATTTTGCATACGCGTCTTTCAGGTAGCGGCAGGCGGCACGGGTCGCTTTCTCAATATGGTAACGCTCGTCCACATTGTTGTTTACCTCCAATCCGTAATCCCGTCCCGTACCTTGCATGAATTGCCATAGTCCGGCAGCTCCGGCAGAAGAACGGGCGGTGGGATTCATATTACTTTCTATTACCATCAGGTACTTAAAATCATCAGGTATTCCGTTTTCTTTCAGTATGGGTTCTACAATGGGGAAATAGCGGTTGGCTTTTTTCAGCATTTGCAAGGAAGTACTGTGCATATAGGTGAATGCCAATAGTTCACGGTCCATACGCTCGTGGCGGTCAAAGCGGCTCAAATCAATGGTTTTGCCACAGAACTCAATACTGGCGGGAACTTCGGGACTACTGTATTTCAATGCCGTAATACCTGAATCTTCCCGTATGATAGTGGTATCTTCCTGCTCCGTTTTTGGAGTAGCGCAACTGCTGCTTACTAAGGCCGGTGATGCAACTACAATGCAAAAGGCTGCCACAGCAGCCAGATTGATGGTTATTTTTCTCATTTTTTCTTTATTCGTTTTCATTCTCTTTTTCTTTTCCGCCCCGTCCGAAGTTACGATATTCGGTAGGGGTGAAATTGGTACGCTTTTTAAATACCGAGAAAAAGTGTTCAGTAGAGGTATAATTCAATTCATAACATATCTCTTTCACTGACATGGAACTTTCAATCAACAGCTGCTTCGCTTTGCGCAGTTTCAGCTCTTGGAAATACTTGGCGGGCGCATAACCGGTGTATTCTTTGAATACTTTGCGGAACCAGGAATAACTGATTCCCAATTTCATGGCCAGTTCTTCCGGGTCTATATCCTTGTACACATTTTCGTGCATGATGATTTTGGCACTTTCTATTTTTTGTGCCGCATTGTCCACCTCATAGCGTTTGTTCTGCGAGATAGCAAGTACGGCTCCCATAATGTGTAAAACGATGCCGGACAAATATTGTTGCGCTGCGGTCTTGTCTGCTTCCGCTACTTCCAGTGCACGGGCAAAAAGACTGGCCAGTTCTTCATTGATACCGATATCCAGAATCTGGCTTTCTTTTGAGATAAAGCTGTTTTTTACCAGATTGTCTATAATCGGGCCTTCAAAACCGATGTAATATTCGTTCCATCCTGTCTTTTGCAGCGGCGCATAGGTATGCCACTGTCCGGGAAACAGGAAAAGTATCTGCCCTTTGGATATGTCAACAGACGGGGTTGTGTCGCTGGCGAAAGTTCCTCGTCCTTTAGTGATATATACCAACTGATATTCATGCAGCACACGTCCTTTCTGGGCTGTGAAATAATAGGCGTCCGGGTGGTTGCGTGGTGGATAAACGCTTCCGGCCCTGATAGCCTGGAATCCGACGGTAGTCACCGACAAGCCGAAACGCTTGTCACGCTCATTGACAATTAGGTATTTAAAATCAGCGCCTTGGTCGTTGTAATGCATGTTTCTCTGTTTTAAAATTAGGTCACACTTATCGGCAAATATACAATTTTTTATCTTAACAGCCTCTAACCTTTTTGTTCTAAGTGTTTCTGGAGGTATAATTTTAGTTTCTTATGTATGCAAATGGGGGAAATTTAGAACAAATCTTATGGAATATTTGCTTAAAATGCTTTTTTTTGCGAATATTGCATCAAATCTTAAAGTTGAATCTATGCACTTGGCACACCGTAACTGCGAATATATTCTTGGAGTAATATATCTTTTTGTTTTTCCTGTTTTGCTTTGGGCTGATAATAAGGTGAATACTTATCATTTTAAATCCATTTCCACTTCGGTGAACTTCCCTACCAATGAAGTCAGGAAGTTATTTCAGGATAGCCAGGGGTATATATGGATTTCGACCTACAATGGTCTCTTGCGTTACGATGGTTATTCTATTGTTGTATATAAACCCGATGGAGTGAATCATGGACGTTCCATTGATAGTTTTGTGAATATGGTGGCCGAAGACAAGGAGAATAATTTGTGGATAGGTACGCACAATGGATTATACGTGTTGCATAAAGAAACGGATGAGATAGAGAAAATAATCAGTCCTTTGTTACAGGTAAGCAATGTAGAAAGTATCCTTTATGCAAGTAACGGAGATTTATGGGTGGGAAGCAACAAGGGATTGTTTCGCAGAAAAGCCGGCAGCCGTACTTTCGATTGTGAAAAAAACATGGATATAAAGTCTGTTGTCGAAGACCGGAAAGGTCAAATATGGATTGGTACTTGGGAACAGGGGCTGCTGCGTTATAGTCCTCAAAAGGAATTGTATTATACTTACGACGGGATTAACCCTGGTAATTCGGCGCATGTCATATTTCAGGATGAAGCCGGGAATATTTGGATCGGTACCTGGCGGTATGGACTGGTGAAACTCATTAATCCGTATGATTCGGAACATTTCTCATTTAAAACATTCCGGAACATTAAGGGAAATTCTCATTCTCTGTTGGATAATATTATCTACGCCATTGCTCAGGATAAAAATTCCGGGAAGCTCTGGATCGGTTCACGCAGTGGGGTCAGTATTTTGGAAGATGAATCGGGAGACGGGAATTTTACCAATATTGTTCCGGGCAACCTTCAAGGAGATTTACCTTTTAATGAGGTGAACTCTCTGTTGTGCAGTAAAGACGGGCTGATGTGGCTGGGTATGTTGGGAGGAGGTGTTTGTACTGTAAATACAAATAAGTTCCGGTTTAATTATGATTCTTTGGAGGCTTTGCGTGAGCATTGCCCTACCAGCTCTGTCCGCAGTGTCTATCAGGAGGATAATGGGAATCTGTGGATGGGAATCATGGGATTCGGTCTGGTATTTTATGATATGAAACAGCATACCATTGTTCCTTACCGCTCTCATCCTGTATTGAAGAATATGGGATATACATCGACGGTCAATGATATTATTTATCGTAAAAGGACAAATGAATTGTGTTTTGCCACTTGGGATGATGGAGTGTGGTTCTATAATGTCAAAGCCGGGAAAGCACACGTGATAAATACCGTTACCAATCCGGAGCTGAGTGATATTTGTATTTATTCTTTGTTGGAAGATTCGAAAGGGAATCTGTGGTTGGGGACACGTTCGGGAGTGTTTATCTTGGATACGGAATCAAGACTTCATTCTTTGAATGAACTGGTGACTTTGACAAATCAGGCATTGCCCCAAATTTCTATTTTCAAAATGGCGGAAGATCAAGATGGCTTTATCTGGATAGCGACTAGTAATGAAGGGGTATGGCGGATAGATACATCCGGAGAAACATATAAGGTTAAGTTTTATACGCCTTCGGATGGTACATTATCCACTGTCGGGGCGATGAGTGTTTGTGTGGATGGATACAACAGAGTATGGGTGGGGTCGAATGGTAACGGACTCGATTTGTATGACCGGAAGAATGATCGTTTTGTTTCAGTCTTGAATGATTATTTCCGGAATGGAGATGTTGTTTTCAGCATGCTGGAGGATGATGAGCATACTTTATGGCTTACTACCAATGCGGAAATGTATCACATTGATATACCTTTGGACGGTGCTGCACCGAAAATACATACCTATACGGTAGATGATGGTTTGCAAGACCATATGTTTAACCGGAATTCTTGCTTCAAGGGTGCGGATGGGAAACTTTTCTTCGGAGGATTCCGTGGATTGAACAGTTTTTATCCTGATAAAATAGTTCAGGATACTGCCTATTCTCCGGTAGTAATTACAGATATAAAGGTACATAATGTATCGGTACGTACCTATCCTCTTTCCGTCAGAGAGGGGATTGCTGCAAACAGAGCTATTGATTTTATTGATAAAATTGTATTAGGATACCGGGAGAATAATTTCAGTCTTGATTTTTCAATATTGAACTATATCAATCCTGAGTTGAACCGTTATTTATATCGGTTGGAGGGATATGACAAGGAATGGTTGTCCGTTGAGGCTGGACGTCGGTTTGCCTATTATAACAATCTTCCGGCAGGTACTTATACTTTTTGTGTAAAGGGAGCCAATCAGAATGGAATCTGGTCTCCGGATATGAAATGTCTGCGTATAACTATTCTTCCGCCGCCTTGGTTATCGTGGTGGGCTTATTGCCTTTATGTCTTGTTGTTCGTTTCATTGGCATGGTATACTTATCGGATTGTCAGAAACCGTATCCGGATGAAACAGGCCATAGAGATGGGGAAGATAGAACGGCAGAAAATGGAGGAAATCAATCATGCTAAATTACAGTTCTTTACCAATATCACTCATGAGTTGCTGACTCCGCTTTCTATTATATCGGCTTCGGTGGATGAACTGAAACAAGAAGTACCGGCAAGTTCGTCGGTTTGTTCTGTGATAGCTGATAATACTGTGCGGTTAATCCGGTTGATTCAGCAGATCTTAGAGTTCAGAAAAGTGGAGAATGGCAAGTTGCGGCTGAAAGTCTCGCATGGAAATGTCAGTATGTTCTTGAAAAAATCAGTGTCGGCTTTCGCACCTTTGGTTAAAAAGCAGAAATTGTCCATACAATTTGATTTGTCTGAAGAATATTCGGGATATTTTGATGTGGATAAATTGGATAAAGTGGTGTACAATCTGCTTTCCAATGCCGCTAAATATACTCCTGAAGGAGGAACTATTGTGGTGTCGCAGGCTCATGATGAGGAAAAGAGGACTTTTAAATTGAGTGTGAACAATCCCGGCGAGTTGATTCCAAAAGAGAAATTGGATCATATGTTCGAGAGATTCTATGAAGGGGAGTATCGCAAATTCCATACCATAGGGACGGGTATCGGTTTGTCGCTGACTAAAGATTTGGTATTGTTGCATCATGGAACGATACAGGTATTTAGCGATAAGGAGGAAGGGAATACTTTTGTGGTTGAAATTCCTATAGGACGTGAGGCTTTTGCTGAAGATGAGGTAGACGAGAATACTGAAAATGTGGACTATGCTGTTTTATCGGCAGATGAAATGGAGAATGTCTCGGAGATTGATATGTTGGAAGAGAAACCGGCAGCATCGACTATTTTGTTAGTGGAGGATAATGAGGAATTATTGGCTTTGATGGTTCGTCTGTTGCATGGCAAATACCATATTCTGAAGGCCGCTAATGGAACGGAAGCTTTGGAGATCCTTGCCAAACAGGAAGTGGATTTAATTGTTTCCGATGTTATGATGCCCGAAATGGACGGTATGGAATTGTGCCGCCGGGTGAAGACTCAATTTGAGACCTGCCATATTCCATTGATTTTGTTAACGGCCAAGACTAGTGATGAAGACCATGTGGAAGGGTATGAGTCTGGGGCCGATGGTTATATCTGTAAACCGCTCCGCCTCTCTGTCTTGTTTGCCAAGATAGATAACTTGTTGAAACGGCGCAAACGTATGGGGGTGGATTTTCGTAAGCAGTTGGTCTTTGAAGCCAAAGAATTAAATTACACCTCGATGGACGAAGCTTTCATTCGGAAAGCGGTGGATTGTGTGAATGCCCATTTGAGTGATTGTGATTTTGAACATGCACAGTTTATGGCGGAGATGGGTATGGCCCGGACTACACTAGCAGATAAATTGAAACTGTTGACCGGACTTACTCCCTCTGCATTTATCAGCAATGTCCGTTTGCAAGCGGCTTGTCGGCTGATAGACGAGAAAAAGAAAATCCGTATAGCCGATTTGGCGTATGCCGTAGGTTTCAACGACCCTAAATATTTCAGTTCCTGCTTTAAGAAGAAATTCGGACTTTCTCCTACAGAGTATATGATGAAGTATGATGGCTGATTATTACCGGAAATAGGCTCTATAGGGAATAAACAGCCTTTTTCCGGTAATAATTCTCCCTGTTTCTTTTCTGTTCCTCTTACTTTTGCTGGCAAATAAAACGAATTATCTTTATTTGTTAGACCTTTAAAAAAAGTATTATGAACATGAAAACTCTGACAGAAACCAGTACATTCCGGGTACTGAGCCTATTGCTGTGTCTCTGCTTCTTCATCCCTGCGATGAATGTGAGCGCTTCCAGTCTGCAAGCAGACAAGTTTAAAGTTTCCGGTATTGTAAAAGATGCCACAGGCGAACCGGTCATCGGTGCCAGTGTGGTTGAAAAAGGAACAACCAATGGAACGGTGACTGATTTGGATGGTAATTTCAATCTCACGGTGGCTTCTAATTCTACTATTGTCATTTCTTTTATAGGATATTCCGATCAGGAATATCGTATTTCGAAAGACAATACGGTGCTGAATGTAAATCTGAAGGAAGATACGGAAATGATTGACGAAGTGGTAGTAGTCGGTTATGGCGTGCAGAAGAAGGAAAATCTGACGGGTTCTGTTGCTGCTGTAAATTTCAAGGATGTAGCTTCTATGCCGGTAGCGAATACTGCCAATATGCTTCAGGGTCGTTTGCCGGGTGTTATGTTGACCAACAATGGTGCCCAGGCCGGTCATGACAGTCCCGAAATCCGTATCCGTGGTGTAGGAACTTTTGAACACAATGATCCGATGGTCTTGATCGATGGAGTGGAAAGCTCGGTAAGCCAGATTGCGGAAATCCCTGCAGATGATATTGAAAGTGTTTCCGTATTGAAGGATGCGGCTTCGGCTTCTATTTATGGTGTACGTGCTGCCAACGGGGTTATTCTGGTGACTACCAAACGGGGCGGTGAGCAGAAACCTACCATTACATATTCCGGTAGTATCGCTTTGCAAGAAGCTACCGTGCTGCCCGATTATGTGAATTCTTATGAATGGGCGAAGATGTATAACGAATGCTGGCCTTCCAAAGCATACACGGATGAAATGTTACAAAAGTTGCAAAACGGATCAGACCCCGATCATTTTGCCAATACCGATTGGGCTAAGGAAATGTTTCGTACAGCAGCCATGCACCAACACCATTTGTCTGTGAACGGTGGTAGTAAAGCGGTACATTACATGATTTCCACTCAGTATTTCCAGCAGGATGGTATCTTGCGTGAAACGGCCAATCAACGTTTTAATTTCCGTTCCAATCTGGATGCACAATTGGGTATTGTAAAATTAGGTCTGAATCTTTCGGGAAGCCGTCAGAACATTGATGAGCCTACTACCAGTGTTACCGGTGAAGGTTTGATGCGCTACCTTACTTGGTTTACCCGTCCTACTGTTCCTGTGCGTTATTCTAACGGACATTATGGATTTTTGGATGGAAATCCCAATATTTCCCAATCCGTATTCAAAAATCCGATTGAAGCTTTGAATATGGGCTATAAAGATAACAAGCATTATCGTTTTGATGGTAAATTCTTTGGTGAAATTGATATCATAAAAGGATTGAAGTTCCGTTCAAGTCTGGCTTATAAATATTATATGAACGATGTGACTACTTTCAATCCGAAGAATAATATAAGATACGATGCTGAAGGAAATGCGCTGACCACAGTCGGTACCAATAAACTGACAGATTATCATTATCTGGAAACGACTTATATTAATGAAAATATTCTGACCTATGATTTTTCTGTAGGAAAACATTCGTTCAATCTGTTGGCAGGCCATTCTATCCAGGCTACCCGTTGGGACAAGAATGAGGCGTCCAAGCAGGGATTCGCTACCGATAATATTTATGAAATGGATGGAGGTACTATGAATGACCATGTGACCGGATCAGCGGAAGAGAGTTCCTTGCAGTCATTCTTCGGACGCTTGAATTATAATTACGGAGGCCGTTATCTGTTAGAGATGAATGTCCGTCACGATGGTTCGTCACGTATGTCCAAGGCACATCGTTATGCTACCTTCCCTTCATTTTCGGGTGCATGGATCATGACAAATGAGAAATTTATGGAGAATGTGAAGTTCCTCCACTCATTGAAATTGCGTGGTAGCTGGGGTAAATTGGGTAATCAGGAAATTGGTAACTATGCTTATGCGGCTACATTGGCGGCTAGTGGCAGTTACTATTTCGGTGATAGCAAACAGATTGGTATGAAGACTGCCAAGATACCTAATGAGAACATTAAATGGGAAACAACTACTATTACAGACTTTGGTTTTGATGCTGCTTTTTGGGGTGGAAAGATCAATGTCACTTTTGACTGGTATGAGAAAAATACCTCGGATATTTTGATGAAGCTCGCTATGCCGGGTATTTTCCTGGGATCTTTGGATGCTCCTTATCAGAATGCGGGAAAGGTCCGTAACCGTGGTTGGGAATTGGCAGCTAACTATTTCGACCAAAAAGGTGATTGGGCATGGCAGGCAGGTTTCTCGCTTTCAGGTGTGAAAAATGAGATTACTGATATGAAAGGGGTAGAAGACATTAAGGATAATACGATCAATCGTGAAGGTGAAGCCATCGGCTCTTATTATGGGCTGAAAGCCATCGGTATCTATCGTACCCAGGCAGATTTGGACCGTGTAAATGCGAACGGACAGAAGATTATGCAAAACAACCAGGAACCGCAATTAGGTGATATCATGTATGAAGATATAGACAATAATGGTAATATAAATGATGCTGACCGTACTATTATCGGAAATCCGTTCCCTAAAATGCAGTATTCTTTCAATCTGGGATTCTCTTATAAAGATTTTGATGTCAATACATTCTGGCAAGGCATTGCAGGTGTATATCGTTATAATTGGGATGAAACTACTATTTCCAACGGTGGAAACAAGACTAGCCATTGGTTGGACAGATGGTCTGAAAGTAATCCGAATGGAAGCATGCCTCGTTTGGGAGGAACTATTAATAATAACTATTCTTCATTTTGGTTGACAAAAGGTGATTATTTGCGTCTGAAGAATTTGGAAATCGGATATACTTTCAGGCAAAGAGAGTTTTTGACCAAGTTGGGCGTTCAGAGTATCAGACTCTATTTGGCAGGAACTAATTTGCTTACTTTCACTTCCTTGGACGATTATGATCCTGAAAAACTGAGTACAGATTCCCGTAATGATGTACATCCCAATACAAGAACTTATTCATTTGGTGTTAACGTTAAATTTTAAAAGCAACAACTATGAAATCAATTAATAACTTTATAGGGCTGGCTCTGTTGTCAGGAGCTTTGCTGACTTCTTGCTCTGACAGCTTTTTGCAGAGGGACTCATTGACAGAATCTTCATCTAATACATTTTGGCAGACACCGGATGATGCTTTGATGGCGTTGGCATCTTGTTATGATGCTTTGCAGAGCAATCAGCTTTATAATTCCGACCAATATTCATTGGGCCCTTTATATATGGATTGTATATCAGATAATGGCGGGCATTTTAATTGGAGTGGCTGGATGGAAGGTTATGATATGGCTATGGGAATTCATACCCCAAGTTCTTCTATCATTGGCAGTTATTGGAAAGATTGCTATGAAGTGATCAGCCGTTGTAATGTGCTGATTGCTAATATTGATAGAGTGGATATGGATGCTTCCCAAAAGGCGATTTATCAGGCTGAGGCAAAGACCATACGTGCATTGATGTATATAAACTTGACTATGACGTATCAGGATGTTCCTTTCCTGACCGCCCCTTTGACCATTGACGAGGCTGAATGTGAAAAGACGGACCGTGCGGCTATTGTGGCTCATGTTATGACTGATTTGCAGGATGCGGCTGAAGTACTTCCGCAAAACGCGTCTTCACGGGGTCATATCACCAAAGGAGCTGCTCTTTCCTTACTGGGGCGTGTGGCTTTGTATAATGAAAAATGGGATGACGCGATTGCTGCTTATAAGCAGATGCAGGGTTTGGGATACTCGCTTGATCCGAGTTATGCCAAACTGTTTACTCAAAGTGGAGAAACTTCTCCTGAAATCATTTTTGCAGTCCGTTATGAAGGACCGGGTATGAGTGAAGGTGCTGCTTTTAATGCGCATTGGAATACTCCGCTGGAAGCAATGAATGGTACTATAGATTTGGCGGATGCTTATTATTGCAAAGACGGTAAACCGACTACCGATACGAAGATAGCCGAACTGAACGGTGGGGGTGGCTTGGATGTCAGCAAGCCTAATCCTGCTCATTTTGAGAATCGTGATCCGCGTTTATATAGCACTTTGTTTGTTCCCGGTATGCTTTGGAACGGTAAAGGAGGTATAGATACTTCGGCTTCAAATCCGTATGCCAATGTATATGGCGGAGCTACCGCTTCTCTGTCTACCGTATATGTTTATAAGTATTTTGATCCTACGGATACTTCTAACTCTTGGGATAATGGACAAGACTTTTATGTGGTGCGTTATGCCGAAGTTTTATTATCTTTGGCGGAGGCGATGGTACAGAAAGGAGGCTATGTTTATAGTGATGTAACTGCTTTGGTTAATGAAGTGCGGCAACGTGCGGATGTGAACATGCCCACAGTAGAGGAAGTGGAAGGCACTTCTCTTTCTAAAGATGAATTGTTGGAAGTCATTAAGCGTCGTGTGGAACTGGCCTTTGAAGGCTTGCGTTTGTTTGACCTTTATCGTTGGAAGGAATTGGATAAGGCGGTAGCCAATATAGAGAATGAACGCACTATGTATGGCTTGGCTTATGAAGCACGTAAGTTCAACGGTGAGAGGGATTATGTATGGCCTTTGCCGACTGCCGAACTGGATACTAACAAGAAACTGGTTCAGCACGACTTGTGGAAGTAATGTGGAGTGCAGGTTTTCATCACAGGGTACACGGACTGTCACAAAGAAGTAGGAGGCAAACAACCTTTAAATCAAAAAACTGTGTGAATTTGCGTAATCTGTGGTGAAGCCTGGTTGTTCTGACAACTTCTGGAATAAAATTGATAACTTTTTAAAAACGGAAGAGAAATGAGAAAAACAATGATCCTTCTTTTATTTTCCTTCCTGTTGGCAGCATGTTCTGATAGTCCAGTGTGCTATTATCTGGATGCTACCGGCGGTGATGATAATAATAGTGGGTTAGCCCCGGATGAAGCATGGAAAAGTCTGGAAAAGCTACGTGGTGTGAAATTACTGCCGGGCAATAAAGTTTTGTTGAAGCGCGGTGAGGTTTTTAATGGCGAACTTGAAATCACCGGACAGGGTATACCCGAAGATCGTATTTATATAGATGCTTATGGTGATGGTGAACGGAAACCTTGCATTGTGGGATATGATACTTCCTTGTATGCAGCCCGTATCTGTAATTCGGACTATATAACGATGCAGAATTTGGAAATCGTGAATACAGGCAGGCAGCCTCTGCCTTATCGTTCGGGCTTGAAGATAGAGTGTATGGATTATGGCGTATCGCAGAACATTGTTGTCAATAATGTGACTGTACGGGATGTCAATGGTTCGTTGGTAAAAGAAAAAGGCGGAGGGTGCGGTATTTATATAGTGAATGGCGGTGAAAAGAAAATTTCAACATTCAATAGGTTAACCATAGAGAACTGCCATATTTTGAGATGTACCCGTAATGCTATGATTTGGGCTGCTTATAGCGACCGGCAGAACTGGCATCCCAGCAAGCATACCGTGATACGGGGAAATTTGATAGAGGAAGTACCAGGGGATGGTATTGTACCTATCGGTTGTGACAGTACCTTGATAGAATACAATGTAATGCGTGACTGTCCTGATATGCTTCCTGACACAGAGGCGGCAGCAGGTATTTGGCCGTGGAGTTGTGATAATACTTTGGTGCAGTTTAATGAAGTAAGTGGTCATAAAGCTCCGTGGGATGCACAGGGATTTGATTCGGATTGGAATTGCCGGGGAACGGTCATTCAGTACAATTATAGTCATGATAACTATGGTGGCTTGGTATTGGTTTGCAATGACGGCACGGCCGACGCATCTTTTAATGTAGGTAACTTGGGCACTATAGTCCGTTACAATGTGAGTATAGGTGACGGAGTGCGGCCTGAACCGACTCGTGCCGGGATGTTCTCACCGGCTGTTCATCTGGCAGGTCCTGTAAAGGATAGTCGCATTACCCGTAACATTATTCATGTGAACCGTAAACCTGCGGCTGATATCGACCGTACTATGATTACTTTGGATTCATGGGGCGGATATCCGGATAGTACATTTATTAGTGGGAATATTTTTTATGCTCCCGAATCCAGCAGATTCCAGTTGACAGAATCTACACATAATTTCTTTGAAGGCAATTATTACCTTGGCCGGTTCGAGAAATTACCTGAAGATGGTAAAGCCTGCCAATCAGCTGAAATTTATCAGCAGGAAGTATTGGCAAAGGATGAAAACGGTTATCAGGGCTTGGCTTTGTTGATGGATACGGTGGAAGTGACCGGAGTAAAAGGAGTTTTTGTCAATAAGGAAGCCATTGAGAATTTCTTTAGCCGGTTAGAGAAATAAGTAAATAATAGCTGTAATTTAATGAGGGGAGCAAAACTAAAATGACCTGATCATATAGTTCGATAGGTTGTTTTAGTTTTGACATCTCCCTTTTTTATTTATGGTTCATTCTTTCTTCTTTAGATCCATTTCTCCGGAGAAAGAAATAGATTGTCTGTTTGTGGGGGTGACCTGTATGTTACTGCTGCCATTGGGATAAATGGTGATATTGTAAAGGTAATTGTCTTCCTCGTTCCGTACTTTTAGTGTGATTTTAGCATTTCCCTTTTTGCTATATGTTGAAGTATATTCTGATAAAGGAGCACTAAAATTTAATCCTTTTCCACCTCCGTAAGGAACGTTATACGCCACTCCGAAATAAGGCAGATAGGAATATACCGAATCGTTTCTTATTTCTAAAGAATAATCGGAAGTCAGGTGTTTGCTGCCTCCTTTCATAGGCATTACCCGGTCCACATTGATTTTGTATGCCTTTGCGTCAACAGCCTCGCGTACTGCTTGTTCTCTTTGTTGTTTCTTCTCTTTCTTGTTCTGAGCCGTTATAGGTATCATACTGCCTGATAGAAGGAGACTTGCCAAAAGGAATAATTTATTTGCTTTCATATCTCTCTGTAGGTTTAGTGAATCTGTCTTTGCCAAAGATAGCCAAAAAGAATACTCATTGTTCTGAAAAAAACATAAGATAATCAAACTGTCAATGAGTTAAGTACGCGATTTATCTTTTGAGTCCCGATAATAAAAAAGATGATTTGTCCCCATGCGGAGTCAAATCATCTTTAAAATCTCCCCATTAGGGGAAGACTATAAAATATTATTTGGGTAGATTAAAAGCCACACTCATTTCTTTCATCTGTTCCTGACTCATACCGTCCGGCTCAAATCCCATATTCTTGGCAGCGATGTAAATCAATGCGGATTTATTTAAAACATCGATTTGGTCGAATGCGGCCATTACGTCACGGTCAACGGCAAAAATGCCGTGTTTTTCCCACATAACGACATCATAATCGGCTAGTTCCTTGATGGTTGCATCGGCTAATTCTACAGAACTAGGCAATTGATAAGGAATCATGCCCAGGCCACGCGGACAGAATGCTTTTGTTTCAGGAATCATACTCCATAACAGGTTGGTTGCCACATCTTTTTCCATGAACTTTTTGTTGTGAGACAGGGCAATCAGTTCGATGGGGTGTGTATGCACGGATGCTTTGTAAGGAGAACCTATGCTGATGAGGTAATTGTGTACGCTCAGGTGGGAGGGAACTTCCGAAGTAGGTTGAACCGGTTTGTCGGCAATGATGACATAGCTGGCACAGTCATCCAAAATACGGATGACAGAACCGTTGTCCATAGGCCAACGCGCCAAATCCCGCATACGCATATTGGTTCCTTTGCAATAAAAATAACAGCCTTTCAAGTGAGACAGTGTTACACCGATTTGTTTTACTTCGCTGATAGCGGGCATCTGACGGATTTCATCGTCTACATATTCGGTGATATTGACGGTGATATTACCTCCGTTACGTTCGGCCCATCCTTTTTGCCACAAATATCCGGCTACTTCGGCTACTTTATTCACCTCTTTGGCCAATTCAGGGCGATTGTCTAAGATTGATTTCATATCTTTTTTATTTGATTGTTCATAGGATATTGTTATTCATCTTTTTCATTCTGAATAACAGTATGCTACAAATATAGTAATTCTTTTAAAATAAATTAGGAAATACGAGAGAAAAGATAAGAACTACCAGTCCGGTTATCAGAACAGTGATAGTCCGGGTAGATACGCCTTTCCATTCTTTTAATAAAATACCCCATACGTTACTGAAAGTAACATTCAAAGCCATCAATATACACCATGAGAAAGCTAGCAGTACAGGACTTCCGGTCAGGAAACTTTTACCCATTTCCAAACCGAAGAATTGCATATACCACAGTACTCCTGCCAAAGCACAGAATATCAAGTTATTTCCCCATACATTGCTTTTGGCATAATCACTCATGGTTTTGTTGGCTATATTTTGTTGCAGACAGTAAACCGCATTAGTCAGGAAACCGCCTAATGTTACCAGGAAGATTACGGGAAGTCCTGCATAAAGCCCTTCTACGCCTCCTGCCAATGCAGCTTCCTTGATGGGCGTTCCGGCATCGAGTCCTAAAGCGAAACAGGCACTCATCACACCTGCCAGTAGGGCTACCAACAGTCCTTTGGTCAGAGCGAAATCTTTTACTGCCGCGCGTTTTTCTTCTTCGCTCATGTTTTTGGCGCGAAGACTGCCGGCATATCCTATAATGGCAATACCCGACAAAGTGATACATACTCCCAGTAAAAGAATAAGTCCGTTTCCTTCAAACAGGTTGGTTCCGGCAAAAATGGCGGGAAAAAGTGTGCCGAATCCGGCACAGGTGCCCAGTGCTATACTTTGTCCTAAGGCCACTCCCAGATAACGCATGGAAAGACCGAAGGTGAGACCGCCTACTCCCCATAATATACCATAAAAGATGCTCATCGGAGCACCTCCTGTTCCCCAAAGGTCAAATAAACTGCTTCCTTGAGGGATACCTAGCAACGCACCCAATAACGGGAATACCAGCCAGGCAAATACACCTTGTAGCAGCCAGAAACTTTCCCAACTCCATTCTTTCACTTTTTTTATAGGTACGTATGAACTGGATTGGCAGAAACTTCCTATGGCGATGATGATTAATCCGATAATGATTTCCATTGTTTATATTCTTTAAGGCTACAACTATGTTCCCGGTAGGGGCAGCACTTGAGGCCGCCCCTACGGAAGACAATCTTGTAGTTGGATATTGATTAGCGTTTCGAAGTGACTTCTGCTTCGTATTTCTCTACTTCTGCAATGAACTCTTCGCCTACGGGTACATTGTTCTTCAAGCAGAACATATCCCATACAGCATTCCAAGGCAAAGCTTTTTCTTCTTCGAGCAGAGCCAGACGTTGGAAGCCTTGTCCGTTTGCTTCATATTCGCGCAGTTTGGCAATCGGTTCCAATAAAGCGCGTACCATACATTTTTGAGCCGCGCGGCTGCCTATAACGTATGCACCAATGCGGTTGATGGAAGCATCGAAGTAGTCAAGTCCATAGTGTACACGATCCAAGGCGTTGCAACGAACGATTTCGCTGAATAAATCCATAGTCGGGTCGTCCATGATGGTTACATGGTCTGAGTCCCAACGTACGGGGCGGCTTACGTGCAGCATCAGTTCGGGGACATACAACAACAAGGAAGAAACTTTGTCGGCAACACTTTCTGTCGGGTGGAAATGGCCGGTATCCAAGGTAATCATTTTGTTGTTCTTGGCACCGTAGCCAATATAGAAATCATTAGAACCTACTGTATAGCTTTCCAGTCCGATACCGAATACTTTTGATTCGATACAGTCTTTCATGTTCTTATATTCTGTTGCGAAAATCTGATCCAGAGAGTCTTTCAACAAAGCACGGTATTTCATGCGGTTTACAGTGATGTCTTTGCTGCCATCGTGTACCCACAGGTTCATGATACAAGGATCGCCCTGGGCTTTACCCATCTCTTCGGCTACGGCACGACAACGTTTGGTGTGCTCAATCCAGAAGTTGCGGATACCTTCATCGGGATTTGATAAAGACAAGTCACCGCTTTTAGGATGAGAGAATGAAGTAGAGTTGAAATCCAGTTTCATGTTGTTTTCCTTACCCCATTCAATCCAGCTTTTGAAGTGTTCGGGTTCTACTTCGTCACGATCTACGACTTTTCCTTGGAAGTCGCCATAAATTTCGTGCAGATTCAAACGGTGAGTACCTGGTATATATGAAGCTGCTTTCAGAATGTCTGCACGTAGTTCATCGATGTTGCGGGCTTTGCCGGGATAGTTACCTGTAGCCTGGATACCACCGGTCAATGAACCTGCCTGAACTTCGAAGCCGGTTACATCATCTGCTTGCCAGCAATGCAGTGACAGATGGAAATTCTGCATGGTTTCCATTACTTTTTCTGTGTCGACACCTACAGCGGCATAACGTTCTTTTGCGATCTCATACGCTTTATTAATCAATTCTTCTTTCATGATATTATTTGTTTGTTTAATGAATAAATTTCAAGGTGAATATTAAATATCTTCTCTATAATGAGCTAAATACTTCTTATATGCTTCTTCCCATTCTTCTGCTTGCTGGGGCTCAAAAGAAACGGTTTCTATGGAAGTGCTGATTAGTTGGCGCATAGCCGCGATATCGCTTACCAGCCCGTTGGCTTTTGCCTGTAACATAATGTTACCGATAGCTGTTCCTTCACTGGGACCTGCTATAACAGGTACGCCCACTGCATTGCAAGTGAACTGGTTTAACAGATTGTTTCGTGAGCCTCCACCGATAATGTGCAGCTTTTCGATGGGGAACGGGGCCATTTGTTGCAAATAGCCGAATACTTGTTTGTAGCGCAGGGCAAGACTGTCGAATATACAACGGGTGATTTCGCCATAACTCTGTGGTACAGGTTGGTTGGTTTCTTTGCAATAATGTCCGATGGCTTGAATCATAGATGTCGGATTGGAGAAGCAGGGGGCATCGGGATTGATGAGACTGCGGAAAGCGGGAACTGTCAGAGCGGCATCTATCAGTTCTGTGTAAGAATAGTTGTTGGTTGCTTCCCATTCTTTGCGGCAACGCTCCAACAGCCACATGCCACAGATGTTTTTCAGGAACCGGGTAGTTCCTTCCACACCTCCTTCATTGGTGAAGTTCTGTTCAAAGCTTTCCTTATTTATAATAGCATCTTTCACTTCAATCCCCATCAAGCTCCACGTGCCGGAACTCAGATATGCGAATTTTTCGTTTTGTGCCGGTACGGCAGCTACGGCTGAACCTGTGTCATGGCCAGCAACGGCAATAACAGGAATAGCTCCCAGACCTGTAATTTTTTGCACTTCTTCTGTCAGCACTCCAATAGGTTCCCCTGGAAAAACGAAACGACCGAACTGTTCTTCCTTGATATCTGCTACATCCAGTAGTTCCTTTTCGAAGCG
>ENA-ORSI01001714-ORSI01001714.1-human-gut-metagenome-genome-assembly--contig:-NODE-1714-length-17913-cov-12.356199_pt1 | contig 17913 bp, 13 predicted proteins | sample MGYA00242187_ERZ509154 | MGnify/ENA primary metagenome ERZ509154 (study PRJEB26280, sample SAMEA2338627) | human gut metagenome | biome: human gut; feature: human-associated habitat; material: faeces...
GTGCTCTATCCAACTGAGCTACTGAGACATTTATAAGTTTTATGCAATTTTCAAGGCTCGAAGGAATCGAACAATCTGCCGCTTAGGAGGCGGGCCCTCTATCCCGGTGAGGTACGGAGGCATATATGAAGATTGGTTTTTGCTAGTTGAAATCAGGTCGGTTCTCTTAGGAGGCGTGTGCTCTATACAACTGAGGTACGGAGGCATACGCAAACTGTATTTTACTCCATCGGGCGCACATTTGTCAACGGAAAAGCATAAAAAAGTTGGTGAAACCCCTTGCAATCAGAGAAACAAGGGCATATAATAACAAGGTTAATGAAATTATACCCGAGAGAAAGGGGTTTTTACCTTTGCAGAACGAGAAATTGAGAAACGTCGCCATTATCGCCCACGTTGACCACGGCAAGACCACGCTGGTGGATCAGATGCTGAAGCAGGGCGGCGTATACCGTGAGAATCAGGAGACGGTGGAGCGCGTCATGGACTCCAACGATCTGGAGCGTGAGCGCGGCATCACCATTCTGGCCAAGAACACCGCCATCCAGTACGGCGACACCAAGATCAACATCGTGGATACCCCGGGCCACGCCGACTTCGGCGGCGAGGTGGAGCGTATCCTGAAGATGGTCAACGGCGTTATCCTGCTGGTGGACGCCGCCGAGGGCCCCATGCCTCAGACCCGCTTCGTGCTGAGCCGTGCGCTGGAGCTGGGCCACCGTGTCATCGTGGTCATCAACAAGATCGACCGTCCCGACCAGCGCATTCACGAGGTCATCGACGAGGTGCTGGAGCTGCTGCTGGAGCTGGACGCCACCGACGACCAGCTGGACAGCCCCATGCTGTTCTGCTCCGCCCGCAACGGCACCGCCAGCTACTCTCCCGATACCGTGGGCACAGACCTGAAGCCGCTGTTCGACACCATTCTGGACTATATCCCCGCGCCGGAGGCTGATCTTGACCAGCCCTTCCAGATGCTGGTGTCTGCCATCGATTATAACGATTTCGTGGGCCGTATCGCCATCGGCCGTATCGAGCGGGGCGTGCTGAAGCAGAATCAGGAGATCGCGGTGTGCAACTATCACGATCCCGACGCGCCCGCCAAGAAGGCAAAGGCCGTCAGCATGTACGAGTTTGCCGGTCTGGGCAAGGTGCCCATCACCGAGGCGACCGCCGGCAACATCATCGCCCTCAGCGGCATCGGCGATATCACCATCGGCGATACCATCTGTGCGCCCGACTGCGTGGAGCCGCTGCCCTTCGTGAAGATCAGCGCGCCCACCGTGGAAATGACCTTCTCTGTCAACGACAGTCCCTTTGCCGGCCGCGAGGGTAAGTTCGTCACCTCCCGCCAGCTCCGTGACCGCCTGTTCCGCGAGACGCTGAAGGACGTGTCCCTCCGGGTCAGCGAGATCGAGGGCGCTATGGACGCCTTCAACGTGGCGGGCCGCGGCGAAATGAGCCTGTCCATTCTGATCGAGACCATGCGCCGCGAGGGCTACGAGTTCCAGGTGTCGCCTCCCCGCGTGCTGTACCAGACCATCGACGGCAAGAAGTGCGAGCCCATCGAGCGTCTGGTGGTGGACGTGCCCAGCGAGAGCGTGGGCGCCGTCATCGAGAAGCTGGGCGCCCGCAAGGCCGACCTGACGGAGATGACCCCTATCGGCAATCGCATGAAGGTGGAGTTCCTGGTGCCCAGCCGCGGCCTGTTCGGCTATCGCAACGAGTTCCTGACCGATACCCGCGGCGAGGGTATCATGGCCAGCGTGTTTGACAGCTACGCGCCCTTCAAGGGCGAGCTGAGCCGCCGCAATACCGGCTCTCTGGTGGCCAGCGAGACCGGCGAATCCATCACCTACGGCCTGTTCAACGCTCAGGAGCGCGGCGTGCTGTTCATCGGCGCCAACGTGGGCGTGTACGAGGGCATGGTGGTGGGCGTCAGCCCCAAGCAGGAGGACATCGTGGTGAACGTCTGCAAGAAGAAGCAGCTGACCAATACCCGTGCCGCCGGCAGCGACGACGCTTTGCGTCTGGTGCCGCCCCGGAAGATGAGCCTGGAGCAGTGTCTGGAGTTCCTGGCGGATGACGAGCTGCTGGAGGTCACCCCCAAGAACCTCCGCATCCGCAAGACCATCCTGAACCACGAGCGCCGCATGAAGGCCCAGCACGGTAAGAAGAACTGAAAATTGAAATACCCCCGCCTGTCCGAGTGGACAGGCGGGGTATTTTTCTGCATAGAATTCGCAAACTCCCCTTAAACAAAATGGGGAAAATTTTGGAAAGGTGTACTTTTACAAATTGTAAAGGTACGCCTTTCTTACTACAAGTATACAGCAATTGCTTGATTTTTCAAGGGTTAAATTAACGATTGAATGTAGAAAATAGGCCCTTTGAAAAGTACGCTTTACAAAACACAGAAAAGGGAGATGGAAATATGCCTCTGGTACAAGTAAAGTGTACGAACTGCGGCGCGAACCTGGAGATCGACAATACGCTGGACGCGGCGGTCTGCCCCTACTGCAACGTGCCGTTTGTTGTGGAAAAGGCCATCAACAATTACAACAATACGACGAACCACATCAATGCCGGGTCCGTCAACGCCTACGGCGGCAGCTCGGCGGATTTTGTGGTCCACGGCGGCGTGCTGGAAAAGTACAACGGCGCGGCTATAGAGGTCGTGATCCCCAACAGTGTGAAGATAATAGGTAGAGCGTTCGACAGTATGGCGATTACATCGGTGGTCATACCGGATTCGGTACAGGAGATCGGGTCAGGTGCATTTTATGGTTGTGCTGCACTTACGTCGGTCACGATGGGCAATTCTGTTCAGAAAATTGGCCGGAGTGCATTTGAGTACTGTAGAGCACTTACCGCTATCACAATACCGGATTCGGTGAAAGAAATTGGGTACTACGCATTTGACGGGTGTAGTGCACTTACCTCGCTTACAATAGGAAATTCGGTAACAGAAATTAGCTCTGATGCTTTTCGGGGGTGCAGCTCGCTTATTGCAATTATTATACCGGCTTCGGTACAATGGATTGGTAGTGGAGCCTTTCTTAGTTGCAGGTCATTGTGGACTGTTGAAATCAAAGGCAACCCGCTGATTGCTTTGCATGCGTTTTTGGACACTCCCTATCAGGAAGCAAAGGATCAGGAAGACAAAAGGCGACAGGAAGCCAAAAGGCAAGAGGAAGCAAAAAGGCAACAGGAAGTCAAAAGACAAGAGGAAGCCAAAAGACGGGAAGCGGAACAGAAAAGCGGCTGCTACATCGCTACCGCCGTGTATGGCTCCTACGACTGCCCAGAGGTGTGGACGCTGCGCCGCTTCCGGGACAACACGCTGGATCGGACGTGGTACGGGCGGGCGTTTATCCGCACCTACTACGCTATCAGCCCCACGCTCGTCCGCTGGTTCGGAAGGGACAGCTGGTTTCAGGCGCTGTTCCGTCCCATGCTGGATCGGTTGGTCGCCCGGCTGCGGCAAAGCGGCGTGGAGGACACGGCATATCAGGATAAGTATTAAGAGCGGGATTCACTGTGCACAAGTGACCAACAGGGGCGGACAGAGTCGTCCGCCCCTACTGACGTTGTTAACGCCAAACCGCTGTAGGGGCGGACGACTCTGTCGGCCCTGCTCAATAAAGCAACAAAAGAGACGGCCTGCGCCGTCTCTTTTATCGTTTCGATTACCCTTGTATCACAATATCGCACCGCGCCTGTACGTCAAAGGCCTGAAAATACATCTCCTCAAAGGGGATCCAGCGGTCACGGAACATCTGCGCCTTCTCCGGGCCGTTGCGGCTTTCGATGCGCCGCAGCTGCTCCTCCGGCGCAACGGTTAGGAACACCCGCAGGCCGTAGTATTCACGCAGGGTGGGATGGCAGGCGTAGGAGCCCTCCACCATGGTCAGGGGCGTTGGCGGGACGGTCACGGGCGCGCCCAACTGCTGCCGGGCGCAGAGGTAGGGACGATAGGTGACGGGCTGCGCATTGTGGAGCGGCAGCAGCACCTCCGCCAGAAACCGCTCGTGATCCACATTTTCGCCGGGCTGGGACAGCCGCTCCGCCGTCCGCTGCTCAGGGCGGGGAAAGAAATCGTCCATGTGGAACACGCTGCACCGCAGCTCACGCGCCAGCCGCGCTGCCAATGTGCTTTTGCCGGAGCCGCACCGCCCGTCGATGGCGACAATGAGCCGCCCTTTTTGTTGAAGCTGCTCCTCAATGGCCTGCACCAGCCGGGTATAGTCACGGTCAGTCATATGGTTTCCTCTCTTGCGCTTATTTCTCGGTTCCCCAGTGGATCGTCCAGTTCTCCAGACGGTAAAAGGGATCGGCGGCGGTGGGGGTGACGTGCTCCACCGCGTCGTAGGGCAGCAGCACTGAGGTACGCTTGAAGCAAAGGGGGATGATGGGCATTTCGCTTTGCAAGCGGCGGCACAGCCGCTCCATGGCGGCGGCCTGGCCGTCGTCATCGGCGGAGAGATACGCCGCCAGCAGAACGTCCGTGGCGGGATCTGAGAAGCCGCCGTAGTTCAGGCTTCCTCCGGTGCCTACCAGCGCCGTGGCGTCCCAATCCGCCGTCAGCTTGCACTCGCCGTAATACATGTCGTACCGGCCCTCCGCCAGCGCGGTAAGGTACTGATCCCATGGCAGCGCCTGCACCGTGACCTTGAAGTCATACTGCTCCAGCGCCTTGGCGATCTCCTGGGCGATGGCGACACGGAAGCTGTTTTCGTTGTTGACCAGCAGCGTCATGTTATAGATCCACTCGCCGTCGGCCATGCTCAGCTCCGCCATGGCGGCGGCGCAGTCGTCGGCGGTATAGGTCTGCTCCAGTGCTTGGGGATACAGGCTGCTGACGGGGCTGACGGGGAACTGCGTCTCCTCGCCGTGGCCCATCAGATAGGCGCTGACATAGGTGGCGCGATCCATGGCCATGCTGATGGCCAGCCGCATTTCCGCCTTCTGGAACAGGCTGCGGGAGTGGTTGAAGCCCAGAAATTGCAGAATGGTGGTGTCCGCGTCGGTATAGCTGCCGCTGGTGGAGGCCACGTCGCCCCTGGAGCCGGTCATGTCGTAGGCCAGCAGGTGCACGTCGTGGGAGGAAAAGGCGTAGGCGGCGGCCTCCTGACTCTTATAGGATAGCAGGTTGATCTGATCAAAGGGCAGCGTCACGCTGCGCCACCAGTGGGAATTGCGCGCCAGCAGCTCGCCGCTGGCGGACTTGGTGTAAGGCCCGGTGCCGGTGGGGAAAGAATCGCTTTCCGTACCGGCCTTGACGATGGGGATATCCAGCAGCGCGGTGAAGTCCCGGCGGTTCTGGGCCAGCTGGATGGTCACGGTGTCGCTGCCGGCCGCCTTGATGGCGGTCACATCCGCCAGGCGGGCGGCGTAGCGGGAGGACTGCTGGGCCCGAAGCAGCGTGGCGGCTACATCCTGCGCTGTCAGCGCCGTGCCGTCACTGAAATGGACGCCGCCGCGCAGACGGATGGTGTAGGTGAAGGACTCCGGGTCGTAGCTCTCGCTCTGGGCCAGCACCCGCTCCGTCTCAAACTGCGGGGACAGGCGGTACAGCGGCTCGTACAGCAGGGTGGTCAGCGTCAGCTGAATGCCGTCGCCGCAGGTGATGGGATCCAGTGTCTCGCCGCTGAGATAGGGCAGGGCAAAGGCGGTCAGGGCGGGAGTTTCCTCCACGGTGTCGGTCTGGTAGTATTGGGACAGCTCGCCCAGGGGATTATCGGTATAGGTGCCCTCGTCCCAGTTGGCGCAGCCGGACAGGGACAGGAGCGACAGCGCCGCCAGCAGCAGCGCCGCAATGCGTCGTTTCATAGCGTATCCTCCAGCGAGATCATGGCGATCTGACTGCCCCGCTCGCCGCCGTGCTTCCGGTGGCTCCAGTAGAGGTCGGTGCGGCAGGCGGTGCAGTCGCCGCTGACGTCGATTTGGGTGACGCCGGACTTCCGCAGCCACAGGGCGTTGATGGCTTTCAGGTCGATGTGGTATTTGCGGCCGTTCCAGGTAATATAGGGCTCGGTCTCGTCGCCCAGCGCGGCATGGAGCGCCGCCGGAACGTCGCCGTCCGTCTCGAAGCAGCACTGGCCGATAGCGGGGCCGATGGCGGCCCGGATATCCGCCGGGTCGCAGCCGAAGATCCGCTGCATCTCCCGCACCGTCTTGGCGGCGATGCCCAGCGCCGTGCCCCGCCATCCGGCGTGGCAGGCGCCGATGGCTTTGCGGACGGGGTCGTGGAGCAGCACCACATTGCAGTCGGCGGAGAACACCACCAGCGGCAGATGGAGCACGTCGGTCACCATGCCGTCCACGGAGGGATAGTCCCGGTCACGCCACAGACCCTTTCCTGCGTCGGCCTCCGTCACGTGGCGCACCACATCCTCGTGGATCTGCTTGGACAGCACCACACGGTTCACATCTGTGCCCAGCGCGGCGCAAAAGCGGCGGTAGTTCTCCTGTACGCGGGCGATTTCATCGCCCCGGCCTACCCCTAGGTTCAGACTGTCCCACGGCGCAGGAGACACGCCGCCGGGGCGGGTGGAAAAGCCGTGGCACACGCCAGAGAGGGTATCGGCGGTCAGGATGGTAAGACCGTTTTTGGTGTTGGTGTGGAACATAGAGGGCTCCTTTCGGGGTGGGGAAAATACATCGGAGAGCGGCATCAAAGGCCCCCTTGTGTAAAGGGGGCTGGCTCGGCGTAAGCCGAGACTGGGGGATTGTCGGGGTATTTGACAACCCCTCCGTCGCCTACGGCGACACCTCCCCTTACACAGGGGAGGCTTTGGGTGCGTTTCTCGCCTGAGGGAAATATCGGGCGGCGGCATCTGCCGCCGCCCGTTTTGGCTCGTATGAAATCAGGAGTGATACTCCTTGCAGTCGCACTTCTTCCACTTCAACCCGCTGCCGCAGGGGCACAGGTCGTTGCGGCCGATCTTGACCACCTTCTTGGGCTGCTTCTTCACGGTGCCGTCGCCGCCCACGTTCTCGGTCATGCCCTTGGCCACCCGCTCGCGCTTGATCTCCTCGTTGCGCTGGATGCGGACGCTGTACAGACGCCGGACAGTCTCCTCCTGAATGGCGGAGATCATCTCCTCGAACATCTCAAGGCTTTCCTTCTTATAGGCGTCAACGGGGTTGGTCTGGGCGTAGGCACGCAGGCGGATGCCCTGACGCAGATCGTCCATGGCGTCGATGTGCTCCATCCAGTACTCGTCGACCACTCGCAGCAGCACCACGCGCTCCACCTCACGCATGACGGGGGAGGTGAATTCCTGCTCCTTCTTCTCGTAGAAGTCGGCGGCGGCGGTGATGAACCGCTGGGCCAGCTCGTCGGCGGTCAGGGAAGGCAGCTCCTCCTCGGTGATCTTCACGGCATACTTGGGGAAGTAGAGACCCTCCACGCCCCGCAGCAGCTCCTTGCACTGTGCCGCGTCGATGTGGGGCTGGGACAGGAAGACGGAGTTCACCTGATTGGTGATGGAGGTGGACATCATGTTCATGATGGTCTCCTTCACGTCCAGACCGTCCAGCACCTGCTTGCGCTGACCGTAGATGATCTCGCGCTGCTTGTTCATCACGTCGTCGTACTCCAGCACCGACTTACGGGTCTGGAAGTTGCGGCTCTCCACAGTGGTCTGAGCCTGCTGGATGGACTTGGTGAGGAGCTTGTTCTCAATGGGCATATCCTCGTCCACCTGAAGGCGATCCATCATATTGGTGATCCGCTCGCCGCCGAACAGACGCATCAAATCGTCCTCCAGCGAGATATAGAACCGGGTCTCGCCGGGGTCGCCCTGACGGCCGGCACGACCGCGCAGCTGGTTATCGATACGGCGGGAGTCGTGCCGCTCGGTGCCGATGATGAACAGACCACCGGCCTGGCGGACGCGCTCGGCCTCGCCGGCGATCTCGTCCTTGTGCTTCTGCAGCCGCTCGGCAAACAGCTGGCGGGCATCCAGAATCTCCTGATTGTCGGTGTCGGCGTAGCCGGTGGCTTCGGCGATCAGCTCGTCGTCCATGCCGGCTTTCCGCAGGTCGTTCTTGGCCAGATACTCGGCGTTGCCGCCCAGCATGATATCCGTACCACGGCCGGCCATGTTGGTGGCCACGGTGACGGCGCCGAACTTACCGGCCTGCGCCACGATCTCGGCTTCCTTCTCGTGGTTCTTGGCGTTCAGCAGATTGCAGGGGATACCCTCACGCTGCAGCATATGGCCCAGCAGCTCGTTCTTCTCAATGGAGACCGTACCCACCAGCACAGGCTGGCCCTTGGCGTGGCACTCCTTTACCTGCTTGATGACGGCGCGGTATTTGCCGTTCTCGGTCTTATACACGCTGTCGTCGTAGTCGATACGGGCGATGGGGCGGTTGGTGGGGATCTCCACGATATCCAGCTTGTAGATGGTGGCGAATTCCTCCTCCTCCGTCATGGCCGTACCGGTCATACCGGACAGCTTGGTGTACATACGGAAGTAGTTCTGGAAGGTGATGGTGGCCAGCGTCTTGCTCTCCCGCTGCACCTGCACCTTTTCCTTGGCCTCGATGGCCTGATGCAGACCCTCGCTGTAGCGGCGGCCGAACATCAGACGGCCGGTGAACTCGTCCACGATGACGATCTCGCCGTCCTTCACCACGTAGTCAACATCGCGCTTCATGATGCCGTAGGCGCGGATGGCCTGATTGATGTGGTGGGAGATAGTGCTGTTTTCCGGGTCGCCCAGATTGTCCAGATGGAAGAATTCCTCCGCCTTGGCGATGCCGCGGGCGGTCAGGGTGACGCTCTTGGCCTTTTCATCCACGATGTAGTCGGCGTCGATGTTGGGGTCTTCCTCCTCCTTGCTGTCCGTCTCCACGATGACGAAGCGCTTCAGCTTGCGGGCGAAGGCGTCGGCCATGTCGTACAGCTGGGTGGACTTGTCGCCCTGACCGGAAATGATCAGGGGGGTACGGGCTTCATCGATCAGGATGGAGTCCACCTCGTCCACGATGGCGAAGTTGTGGCCCCGCTGCACCAGCTCACTGGAGTAGATGGCCATATTGTCACGCAGATAGTCGAAGCCCATCTCGTTGTTGGTGCCGTAGGTGATGTCGGCGTTGTAGGCCTTCTGCCGCTCCTCCTTGGTGAGGTCGTGGATGATAAGCCCCACGGTCAGACCCAGGAAGCGGTGTACCTTGCCCATCCATTCAGAGTCACGCTTGGCCAGATAGTCGTTGACGGTGACGATGTGCACGCCCTTGCCGGTCAGCGCGTTCAGGTAGGCGGGCAGCGTGGCCACCAGCGTTTTGCCTTCACCGGTCTTCATCTCGGCGATGCGGCCCTGATGCAGCACAATGCCGCCCACCAGCTGTACCGGATAGGGGCGCAGGCCCAGCACGCGGTCCGCCGCTTCGCGGACGGTGGCAAAGGCCTCCGGCAGAATGTCGTCCAGCGTTTCGCCGTTGGCCAGACGCTCTTTGAACTCCGGCGTCTTGGCCTGAAGCTGCGCGTCGGTCATGGCCTTGTACTCGGCTTCCATGCCCTCAATCTTGTGGACGATGGGCCAGATGGATTTCAGCTCACGTTCGGAATAGGTTCCGAAGATCTTGGTAATCAGTCCCATGTATTTTGATCCTTTCTGTGAAAAGAATTCATGCATCACATAGTAATACAAATATCAGTATATCATACTTACGTGCCAGATGCAAAGGAAATTTGACGAACCGCCGCCCCAGTGCCGTTTAAGGGAATTACGGCTTGCCTACGGCGGGGAAACGTGGTATGATAACAGGTAACTTATCATAGCAGAAAATTTGACCAAATCTGTGAACTTTTTGGAAAGGATGTACGCCATGAAGCTGAGCTTTTTCGGCGCTGACCAGTGCGTCACCGGCAGCTGCCATTGTCTGGAGGTCAACGGGAAGCACATTCTCATCGACTGCGGCTTGCAGCAGGGACGGGACGAGGTGGACAACGCCACGCTGCCCTTCCACCCCGGCAGCATCGACGCAGTGCTGGTGACCCACGCCCATATCGACCACTCCGGCCGTATCCCCATGCTGATCAAGAACGGCTTTCAGGGGAAGATCATCACCACCCGGCTGACGGCCAATCTGCTGAATATCATGCTGGCGGACTCTGCCCACATTCAGGAGAGCGACGCCGAGTATCAGAACCGCAAGAACCAGCGCGCCGGCCGCCCCAACGTGGAGCCGCTGTACACCGTGGCGGACGCCATGCGTGTGCCGGAATTTTTGCAGACCTGCGAGTATCACCAGACCGTGGACGTGTGCGAGGGCGTGAAGGCCACGTTTATCGACGCGGGCCATCTGCTGGGCAGCGCCTCCATCCTCATGGAACTGACCGAGGGCGGCGAGAAGCGCAACATCGTGTTCTCCGGCGATATCGGCAACGTGGATCAGCCCATCATCCGGGATCCTCAGTTCTTCGGCGGGGCGGACTATGTGGTGATGGAGAGCACCTACGGCAACCGCAACCACACCGAGGTGTGGAGCTATACCGACGATTTGGCCCAGATCATCGACGAGACGCTGGGCCGGGGCGGCAATGTGGTGATCCCCTCCTTCGCCGTGGGCCGCACTCAGGAGCTTTTGTACTTCATTCGGGAGATCAAGGATCGTCATTTGGTGACCTCCGTGCAGGACTTCCCGGTGTATGTGGACTCGCCGCTGGCCAAGTCCGCCACCCGCATTTTCTGCGGTGATCTCCGGGGCTATCTGGACGAGGAAGCGCTGGCACTGGTGCAGGACGGCACCCATATGTTCAGCTTCCCCGGCCTGCACCTGACGGAATCGGTGGAGGAGTCCAAGCTGCTGAACATGGACGGCACCCCCAAGGTCATCATCTCCGCCAGCGGCATGTGCGACGCGGGCCGTATCCGCCATCACCTGAAGTACAACCTGTGGCGTGCCGACAGCGCCGTGGTGTTCGTGGGCTTCCAGTCCCCCGGTACGCTGGGCCGTACCCTGCTGGACGGCGCCGCCAGCGTGAAGCTGTTCGGCGAGGATGTGGCTGTCCGGGCCAAGATCGTCAATTTCCAGGGCCTCAGCTCCCACGCTGACCGGGATCATCTGCTGGACTGGATCTCCCACTTCAAGGAGCCCAAGCCCCAGCACGTGTTCATCGTCCACGGCGACCGGGAGGTAGCGCCCCTGTTTGCCGAGACGGTCAGCGCCATGGGCTTCAACGCCCACGCGCCCCAGTATACGGAGGAGTACGACCTGATCACCTGCACCCAGCTGGCAAAGGGCTTCCTGCCGGAGCGCAAGAAAACCGTGTTCGACGGTCAGGGCGGCCGGGCCGGTGTGGTCTATCAGAAGCTTTTGCAGGCGCTGGACGCCCTGCAGGCACTGGTGCGCCGCAGCAAGGGCCGGGACAACAAGACCCTTGGCACCATGGCCGAGGCCATCCGCAAGGTCACAGAGAAATTCGAGTTTTAATAGAACATGAAAATAGGGGAAGCCGGTGGCTTCCCCTATTTTTGAGAAAGAGGTCACATGGAAACGCTGCGAAAGAACCAGACCGTCCGGGCGGTCATCGAGGGCTATTCCTCCGAGGGGCTGGGCATCGCCCGTGTCAACAGGCAGGTGGTGTTCGTCCACCGGGCCATCCGGGGCGAGGATTGCGATATCCTCATCATGAAGGTGCTGAAGCACGCCGCCTTCGGCAAGGTGACGGCCATCCATACGCCGTCCGAGCACCGGCAGGAGCCGGACTGCCCCTACTACGGCAGGTGCGGCGGCTGCGACTTCCGCCACATGGACTATGCCGAGGAACTGGCCGCCAAACGCCAGCGGGTGCAGGACGCCCTGACCCGTCTCGGCGGCAGCGATGTACAGGTGGAGGAGATCCTGGGTGCGCCGAACACGGACTGCTACCGCAACAAGAGCCAGTATCCCATCGCGCCCAACGGTACGGTGGGCTTTTACCGCGCCCGCAGCCACGAGGTCATCGGTGTGGAGCGGTGCCGCCTGCAAATGCCGCAGGCGGACGCGGCGGCCCAAGCGGTGCGGCAGTATATCCGGCAGTTCCGGGTGCCCTGCTATGACGAGAAAACGGGCCGGGGCCTGCTGCGGCATCTGTATGTCCGTACCAACGGGGCGGGGGAGAGCCTGATCTGCCTGTTGGGCAACGGAGAACGTGCGCCCCGTGAACCGGAGCTGGTGGAGCTGCTGCGACAGGCTGTCCCCAGCGCGGTGGGTATCGTCTGGGGCGTCAACCGCAAAAAGGGCAATGTGATCCTGGGCGACAGCTACCGAACCCTGTGGGGGGAGAACACCCTGCGGGACACCCTGTGGGGACTGACGTTCCGGCTCAGCGTGCCGTCCTTCTATCAGGTGAACCGGGCACAGGCGGAGGTGCTGTACCGCAAGGCGGTGGAGTTCGCCGCCCTGACGGGGGAGGAGACGGTGCTTGACCTCTATTGCGGGGCGGGCACCATCACCCTGTGCATGGCCCGGCACTGCAAGCAGGCCATCGGCGCGGAGATCGTGCCGGAGGCCATTGACGACGCATGGCAGAACGCCAAGGCCAACGGCGTGGAGAACGTGGAGTTCTTCTGCGGCGACGCCAAGGAAACGGCGGCGGAATTGGCTCGCCGTGGGCTGCGGCCTGACGTGATCTGCGTCGACCCGCCCCGAAAGGGGCTTGCTCCGGAGGTGGTGGAGGCGGCCGCCGCCATGTCGCCCCGGCGGATCGTCTATGTGTCCTGTGACCCGGCCACGCTGGGCCGGGACGTGAAGCGCTTTGCGGAGCACGGCTATACCGCCGTCCGCGCCGCCGCAGTGGATCTGTTCCCAAAAACGGCACATGTGGAGACGGTATGCTTGTTGTCCAAACTTCAAAGTAAAGAACATATCGAGATCGAAGTGAAGATGGACGAGCTGGATTTGACATCGGCGGAGAGTAAAGCCACCTATGATGAGATCAAAGCCTATGTGCTGGAAAAGCACGGCCTGAAGGTGTCCAGCCTGTATATCTCCCAGGTTAAGCGGAAGTGCGGGCTAGATGTGGGGCAGAATTATAATCTGTCAAAGAAAGAAGACGCGAAAGTACCACAGTGCCCGCCGGAAAAGGAAGCTGCAATTATGGATGCACTAAAGCATTTTCAAATGATTTGATGGCAAGCCTGTCTTGCTCAAAGCAAAACGTGGTCTGGGATTCCAATATCCAGACCACGTTTTTGCCAATCAATAGCTCACGATTTCGTGAATTTTATTTGTCTTTTAGCACAATATCCGTTATACTAGTAAATAGGAAAAAATCAGGAGGTGCGGGATGGCAATCAGTTACAATCGGCTGTGGAAACAGTTGATCGATCATGGTTTGAGCAAAACCGACATGATGCACCGTGCAAAAATCAGCACCAATGTTTTAGCACGATTAAGTAAAGGTGAGCCTGTCTCCATGGACAGCATGGAAAAAATCTGCACCATGCTGGGATGCAATATCAGAGACGTGATGGAATTTATCCCTGATACAGAAAACGGAGGAATAGATGCATGATTACAGGTGTGATTAAAAATAAAGTAGATAAAATCTGGACGGACATCTGGGCGGGCGACATTACCAATCCTCTAACCGTCATCGAACAGCTGACCTATCTTATGTTTATCCGCTCTCTGGACGAAAAAGAGCTGGAAACGGAAGAATTTGAGCATATGACTGGCGAGAAGATGGAGAAGATTTTCCCCCAGTCTACCGTTGGACAGTCCATGCGCTGGAGTAAATTCAAGAACAACGATCCCCGCGATATTTTCAATGTAATTTCCCAGCGGGTCTTCCCTGCCATCAAAAACATGAAACATGGCCGCCTGCCGGACTTCACCGAGCAGGGGGAACTGGTGGAAATCGCCGACGATTCCAGCAGTGATGTGCAGAATGAGACGGCCTTTGCCCGGTACATGAGCGATGCGATGTTCCTGATTCCTACGCCGCAGGTGTTGCAAAAAATCATCACAGGGTTGGATGACCTGTATGAGCATGACATTGCCGATTTGGATATGCAGGGCGACTTGTACGAGTACATGTTGGGCAAACTGGCTACCGCTGGGCAGAACGGCCAGTTTCGCACTCCCAAGCACATCCGGGAAATGATGGTGGAGTTGTTGCAACCCACCCCGAACGACACCATCTGCGACCCGGCCTGCGGCACGGCAGGCTTTCTGGTCTCCGCCGCGGAGTACATTCGCAACCACTACGAGGATACCATGACTTCCGAGCAGTGGGAGCACTTTGCTGGGGATGCCTTCACCGGCTTTGACACAGACCGCACCATGCTGCGCATTTCTGCGATGAACCTGATGCTGCACTCCATCAGCCACCCGGAGATTGACTACAAGGACAGCGTTTCCAAGCAGAACCAGATCAGCGACAAGTTTACCATGTGTCTGGCAAATCCGCCTTTCAAGGGCACCGTGGACGCGGAAAGCATCAACGACAACCTGAAAGCCGTGACCAACACCAAAAAGACCGAGCTGTTGTTTCTGGCCCTGTTCCTGCGGATGCTGAGAAAGGGTGGTCAGTGCGCCTGCATCGTGCCGGACGGCGTGCTTTTCGGCTCCTCCAAGGCGCACAAAGCTATTCGCAAAGAACTGGTGGAGAACCATCAGCTGCGGGCGGTGATCTCTATGCCCTCCGGCGTGTTCAAGCCTTATGCGGGCGTGTCCACGGCGGTGCTGGTGTTCACCAAGACCGGAGCGGGCGGCACGGAAAATGTGTGGTTCTATGATATGAAAGCCGACGGTTTTTCCTTGGACGACAAGCGCAGCGAAATTGCGGAAAATGACATTCCCGACATCATCGAGCGGTTCCACCATCTGGACCAGGAAGCTGACCGCCAGCGCACAGAGCAGAGCTTTCTTGTGCCGAAACAGGAAATCGCAGACAACGACTATGACCTGTCCATCAACAAGTACAAAGAGGTGGAGTATGTGCCGGTGGAGGACCCCTCTACCACAGAACTGATGGCAGACCTGCATGAGCTGGAACTGGAGATTACCGCAGGGCTGGCGGAATTGGAGGAGATGCTATGATGGCGAGGTTAGAAGAAATTTGTGCGATAAATATGGGACAGTCTCCGGATTCTTCCACATACAACGAAGATGGTAACGGCCTTCCGTTTTTTCAGGGAAATGCAGATTTTGGAGAGATTTATCCTGCGGTTCGTATGTGGTGCTCTGAGCCAACCAAAATAGCACGGGAAAAAGATATTTTAATCTCTGTTCGTGCACCAATTGGCGCGTTGAATATTGCAAATTGTGAATGCTGTATAGGCCGAGGGTTAGCTGCTTTAACGGTAAACGAGGATATTTGTGCTCAGGAATATTTATGGCATGCGTTATCAGGTAAGGTTGACGAACTAAATTCCAAAGGTACTGGAAGTACATTCAAGGCCATCAATAAAAAAACACTTTCTGAAACAGAAATTCCCCTTCCACCCATTGACGAACAGCGCAAAATCGCGGCGATTCTGGACAAAGTGAGCGACCTGATTGCGAAACGTCAACAGCAGCTGGATAAGCTGGATGAAGCGGTCAAGGCAAGGTTTGTGGAGATATTTGGGGAACCGGATGAAAATCCAAAGCATTGGCAAGAAGATGAATTGAGTCATCATCTTAAAGTTATAGGAGGATACGCTTTTAAGAGTGATGGATTTACTGACGAAGGCATTCCTGTCTTACGAATTGGAAACATCAATTCGGGGCATTTTCTCCCGGTTAATATGGTTTATTGGCCAGATGATTTAGCGCTTGCACGTTACAAGGTATTCCCTGGAGATTTGGTTATGTCACTCACTGGAACGGTCGGCAAAGATGATTATGGAAATGTTTGCATTCTTGGGGCTGATTATGACGAATACTATTTAAACCAACGGAATGCCAAACTGTCCATTGAGATATCTCTTAACAAGTGTTACTTCTCAGAGTTGCTAAAATTTCCCAGAATCAAAAAGCGATTGACAGGAATCAGTAGAGGTATTCGACAGGCGAATATTTCTAATAAAGACATCCTCACACTGCGGGTCCCTATGCCACCGATAGAATTACAGGAACAGTTTGCCGCCTTTGTGGAGCAAACAGAAAAAACAAAGATTATCATCAGCCACAGCCTCGAAAAACTGGAACCGTTGAAAAAGGCTCTGATGCAGGAATACTTTGGATGAGGTAAAACATATGGAATTCCCTAAACAAATAAAAGATACTGTATATAGACTTCTTCAAGAACCAACATTGGATCACTTTCGTGAATTTTTACAGGATCAAACTGGCGAACACAATGCCATCGATTTTAAACAAGAGTGGATTGAGAAAGATAAGCTGGCAAAATTAATGCTCGCTTTAGCAAATTACGGCGGTGGAATTGTCGTTTTTGGCGTACATGAAAACGATGATAAGACATTTTCATGTGATGGGTTGAAAGAGTTACAAGCAAAAGAGCAGATAGGGGCATGGATAAAGCCGTATCTTTCTTCCAGCCTGAAGTATGATGTATATGATTTTAGCTATCAAACATCTGAGTACGAGGCATTGAAGGGAAAACAATTCCAAATGCTTTTTGTTGAAGATACTCCTCAATTTTTGCCGTTCATCTCTCGAAAAGAAGGTTCTAATATTAAGCCTGCTACTATTTATATACGACGTGGAACATCCGATGAGCAAGTTACAGAAGAAGAATTATCTTATATTCTTGAACGGCGAATGAAACATATTTTTCCTGTAACTGGGAAACCGTTAGTTTTGGAAGAACATCTTGAGCAACTTAAAATCTTATATAATCATATAGAACCAACAATTTCCAAGATAAAAAATCCCGAAAACATTCCATTTGTGCAGGCCTTAAAAACATTTGCAGAGTTGGCGCGAGGAATTACAGGCGGATACGAGTATGAAACAGAAAAAAATCCTTTGTATCCTGAAGAATCTTACGAACAATTTATTGCTGCACTAATTGATAAAAAGAAGAAAAAAATTGAACGGGTGCTTGATTTGCAGTGAGGAGTCTTGATAGATGGTAAAATTCATTTCAGAAAACTGGGCAAACATTTTGCTTATTATCGTAGGTAGCTTTGCCCTTGCAACTTACATATTGCAGGAACGGAAGAAAAAGATTGATGCAGCTTCTCTTATCGTCCTTCAAATCGATGAATTCCAGGAGCGATTAAGGGAAATCTCTACGTTCATTGTTGACGGACAATTAAACGAAACGGCGTTCTATGAATCACTACCCTTGATGGATACGGATTATTGGAACAAGTACAAACATTACTTTGTCCGAAAAATGGACGCGACCAGCTATACAGCACTGAATCAACTATATGAGTATGTGTCAGAGATTCAGGAACAGCAGATGCTCATGAAGGCTTTCCAAAAGAATTCCTTTCAGATAACACAAAATGTTTTGGCAAATATAGAATCGCAGTTTATTGTGGCCGATCTTAATAATGCTTGTACCGGAGTTACAGCGCAAAATATCACTTCTGCTATGGGAAATATGATTCCGCAAGGCGTTTCGGAAGCAGATCGAAATACGCTTAACGCAATGGTGCAACAAATAGCGGCACAGAATCCCAATTTTGATATGAATCGTTTTTGGAGCCTCTATAATCAGCAAAGAATTTGGACGAAGTCTATCATTAACCAAGGGGCATTAACTTCTTATACCCCTGTCCAAATTCGTATAAGTTTAGAGAAAATGCTAAAGAAATATTCGATGCTTGAAATTAGCGGAACAGAAGGCTATCAAATGCTCAAAAAGACTTCTAAACAAAAGTTTTAAGCAAGTGAGAGGTCTATTATGGAAGAAGATGTTACGTAAGTGCACAATAATCACCCGCCTAGAATCCCGGCCAACGATGTGAGATAATATCCCAAAACTTGAAAAACGCACGGTGAGTTTTTCGA
>ENA-ORSI01001716-ORSI01001716.1-human-gut-metagenome-genome-assembly--contig:-NODE-1716-length-17910-cov-2.540521_pt1 | contig 17910 bp, 20 predicted proteins | sample MGYA00242187_ERZ509154 | MGnify/ENA primary metagenome ERZ509154 (study PRJEB26280, sample SAMEA2338627) | human gut metagenome | biome: human gut; feature: human-associated habitat; material: faeces...
TAATGTTTTTCCATACTCCACGCATTTCTCCATAAACAGAGGAATATTTCTGGCGTTGTACAATGCAATTAATTCTTCGTCGTGTGTCTCCGTCTTCTCGTCGTTTGTTACCCGGTTATAAAATCCCGCATCGATATATCCCTGGTGCGGGATTTGTATCTTCGAGGGCTTACGGATGGTGACAGACACCGTATCGCGCTCACAGGCCGGAGGAACAATAACCTGGCACCGTTCGCCAGATTCCAGCGTGGCTGACAGTCCCGGCTTAATATCTTCGATATTGTCGCCGTGGTGCTTTGCCAGGCACCGGGCAAAGTTGTAGCAATCCTCATAGCTCAAAGGAACGGCATGCTGTTCCCACATGCCGTTGATTTTGGTATACAGCTCACCTGGACGGTTGACGGCGATTTCCGTCAGGCCGGGAAGCTCCAGAAAGTCGCCAAAGAAACGCTGTTTATAGCGGTCGAGGGAGATATTTTTAGCGGTCATCTTTTACCTCTTTCATCCGGGAAAAGACTTCATCAACAGAAAGAATGAAGCGAGAACTGACTGCTACCAGCCAGGCAAGCTGGAGTAAGCCAGACACACTTTTTCCTAACATGATCGCTTCACGGTCAGTTAAAGGGCGCAGGTGATACCAGATTTGATTGATGGCCATCCACGCCGAGGGCGGTGCAAACAGCAGAAAAAGAAAACCCGCGATAAGTAATGCAAGTGGTGCATCACGCAGGCTCTGGCCGACAATACGTGCAATGTACATAACCAGAATGGCTATGCGTTTCTTGTTTGCTCTCGTCATAACGTATTCCTTTATTGTTTGATTTTCAGTGTGTAAATGTTTGAAAAATCAATATCCTCGCCTGTGATCAGGTTGATGATCTCGCCCTGATTCTTATAGAGCGTTGGGGGAATATTGATGCTGTTCTCCAGCGTGGTACGCGCCATATCTGCCATAGCCTGGCGGCTGTTTTCCGTATAGTCCGTATTGCGGTCTTTTTTACCCGCACTGTTGGATGCCCATGCGCCAATATCGGGGATCATGCCGACCATTAACGCGCCGCCGAACCGTTCCCAGAAGTGCGAATCTATCCAGCCATCAACGCCAGCCTCGCCCAGCTCGCCAGCCGCGCTGGTATCAACCAGCGGGATATCGAGATAAGGCGGCTGGCGGGTGCGTAGCTTCGTCGCAATGATGAATGCCCGCCCTTGCCCGTGCTTCATACCTTCTTCCGCTATGGCGCGGTAAAGTAATGATGCCGTGGTGCCTTTCTCTATCAGCTTCGTGTTGCCGCTGGCGCTCCAGATGTCAGTCGTGACCGTGCAGCGAAGTTTCCCCGCCCGGTCAGATACAAAGCGGCGATCCAGTGAACAGGGGATCGAGGTGTTTTCCGGGATGTACAGGTCAGGGTCATAGGGTATGCGCCGTACTGGTGCGGGGCTTTGTCCCGGTGACGATGGGGCGGGATTTGTGGCTGCGCTGCTGTCCTGTTGTCCGGTGGTTGTCGCCGATGCCAGTGTCATTTCCTGCTGCCGGGTTTTGACCTGGTTCTGTGTGGTGGCCGAACCATCACGGCGAATAAGGAAGCTGGCTTTGTTGAGTTCTGGCGGGGCGGCCGGAGCCGCCTGCCCTGTTCCCCCCGTGTTGTTCTGGTCGTTATCCTGTTGTTCCGGCTCTTCTTCGGCTGTATCGGTGGACATGCCGAGATCGTTACGCTGCCGGTAATCGGTTTTGTTCGTCTGCGGGGCTGTGTCCTGTTTCCTTTCTTCCGTGGGCTGCCACAGGATATTGCGATAAACCCAGTTACCCCCCCATGCCAGAAAGATAAGCGCGACTGCAGTAATGGCAAGAAAGGCGGTTGCTTTGCCCCGTTTTCGCTTTTTCAGCTTGTTTACGGCGGGTTGTACCGGGTCTTTCTCTTCGTCCTGCTCACTGAGAAGTTCGGCCTCCCTTTTAGCGCGGGCTTCCCGCTCAAGCGTGGCAATATCATCCTCAGCGTGTGCCGGGGATGCCTGCGCTTCATCCGGCACAGGCTCTTTGTTTTCGTCGTTCATATGCATGTTTCCTTTTATAAAAATATAAAACTATTTTTATAGGTTACCTGGATTCCGGTTTTTCCACTCTTTCCACCTGTCGGGATACGGTGGAACCATCGGTGGCGTGTACCCTGCCAAATCCGCTGTTTTCCAGACCCACAACAGTATTACCGGAACGCAGTACCAGGCGGGGCGTCACCTCCTGAATCACCAGTACGGTGAAGTCGCCTTTCTTCTGGATACTGCCGTTAACCACATGCTCTTTGCCGTTCAGCTCTTTGGTGACGGAAGGGATGGACTTCGACGGGGAGAAGCCCACGAACGTAAAGCGACCATCGTCGTAAGCAAAATCAGGAACAATGTTGAAGCTGCCTGTGCCCGGATATTTGGTGTAACTCCAGTTGCGGGGCGTCTGCGCCGAGTTCAGTGCTTTCCGGATACTGGCCTGCTGCTGTTTCTGCTCCCATTCGCGCTGTCTGGCCATCGCCTCCCGGCTGGCTTTGGCCCGTTCTTCGCCCGGATAGCGCCAGCTCACCTGGAAAGCGGGTTGCTGTGCCGATTTATCATCGATGACGTTCAGCTCGACGTTGTACAGGCGCTTACTGGTGACAACCAGCATGTTGGTATGCCAGTCGCGGCTGTTAGGGGGGATCACGACCTGCGTTGTGTTGCCATCTTCTCCGGGCGCTCCCTGCGTGAGCGCGACCGGACGAACGTTGACCCGGTTTGCATCCGGCGTGGCTTCCCACGCCTCATCAAAGCCGGGTTTGGCACTGATGACTGCCTCATCGTTATCAAATACCAGCGTTGTCATAAAGCCGGGTTTGGTGTTAACGACGGTGACGTTCTGCGGGTTATAGATAACCTGCTGCACGCGGGAGTCATAGCGGCTTGCCTGTGGTATGGCCGCACCCCATGCCGCGCCGCACATCATCAGTGCCAGTGCGGTAAACGTTAACTTTTTCATCATTCACCTCCCCGGATTTCGCGGTCGGTCTGCCAGCTGGTAACGGTAAAGCCGAAGTAGTTGATCTCGCGTTCCGCATCGCTCATTTCCTTGTCAGGGTCAGAATGGAACGTGAACCGGGCATCCCAGTATTCGTTGCGGGTGCTGTTATCAGCCAGACGGCGGATAATCTTCCTGTAGCGGATGGTGGCGACCCTGTCGGGGGCTGTCGCATCGGTGATCTGGTTGGACAGGATCTCCACTCTCACGGCGTGCGCCCCGTTCTTATAAACCTTGTCCGGGGCGTCTTTTCCGGCGTAAAGCGCCAGATAGTCATCGTTTACCTGAGGGGAGTTGTAGACCTGTACCGTCTCGTAATCGTCCTGCAGAGAGGGATAGATATACCGCTCACGCACTTTGACGTAGTTTGCGGCCATCGCCTTTTGATAGGCTTCTGTTGCTGTCAGGCTGGTTTTCGATGTCCGGGTTACGTGTTCCACCCGTCCTGTGTGGTTGTCCACGGTATACAGCTCAACGTCCGTCTGTTTCAGCGGCAACATTACAACCACGGCGGGAAGCGCCAGTACCGCAATCAGCAGACCCACGCCGCCAACAACAAAGCCGGCTTTCGTGGCGCGTTTATCCCGCTCAATCATTTGCTGCTCAAAGGTGCGGGATTCAGCTATTAATTTCTGTTCACTCATGACTGTTTAACTCCGCCATAATTTGAGGGGTGTTTACGGGTTCTCCCTTACCGCTGAAGGCAGAGGGAGGCGTGTTCCGGGCGCAGCCGGAAAGCGCGCACAGCAAAGCCAGCGCAATCAAGCGTTTCATCAAAGATTTCCTCAGTTGAATTAGAAATATGAAAATATAATTATATTTTCATATGTTGGTGTTTCGGGGGGATAGACTGGAGACGTCTGGCTTAGCTGTTGAACTTCTTAACCGCGGAATCTCTCGACTGTGCCAGCCTCCGCGCTTCGTTCCGGGCTATCATCTGCTCGATGGCGTATTTACGCGCTTTAGCAGCGTTATAGCCTAACTCACCTCCGGGCTTGCCGGGCTTACCTGCATTCGCATCCTTCCAGCCCTGGATGTTGTCCCGGGCGGAACGTCCGGTTTCTTTTACTGCTCCCCCGGCCAGTTTCCCGGAACCATAGGCGGCAGCACCGATGCCCATGGCAGCCAGCCCCTGCATGGATACGGTAGCACTTGCCCCGGCCAGGGATGCGGCCAGTTTTGCGGAGAGATAAACCAGTATTGCCGCGCAGATACCCGCAAGACAGACTTGTGCTCCTAATTCTACGATATTTACTTTATCCGCTTGTGCGGTGGCCTCTGCCATTCTCGATGTTAAAAAATTTATAACAATACGTAGAGATAAAGCTGAAAATAGTATTGTTAATATGGCTGCAAATATGTTTTGCAGCCAGTTATTGAACATCGGACGCAGGAAACCATACATAAGGCAAAATATGAAGATGGGGGCCGTAATGCTCAGTAATAGAATCATTACTTCAGCGATCATCGAAACAAAGGCTGTAATGGTCATTAAAACAAATATGCCAAGCCAGACATAAAACTGAGCTGTCCAGCCTTCATCCTTAACATAAGTGGAATTATCCATGTCATGTAGTTTTTTCCCTAATACTCTTGCACTTTTCCATAAATTATCCAGCATTTTCCAGATGCTTTCTCCGCCAGAAAACCCCTCCTTTAATCCGTTTATTGCGTCTATAACACCATCGAGATAACCACTGACGTTTGCCACAAACGACAGGATGATCGCCATCCGCATGATGTCCCACATCGTGTCTTCCATCGGCGTGGAGAGCTTACCAGCCAGTGTCTGATAGCCTCTCCACATGATGTAGATGGTGACTGACGTTGCTGCCAGTCCCATCATCATAGAAGAATAAGACATCATTAGACCGCTGGTAGCATTGGTTATCCCACCAATTAAATTTTTCTCCACTGAAGAAAAAATACCAGCCATGAGTAAATCCTCTAATTAAAATCTACCTCTGGGGCGTTTAGCTGCTGTATTTGCCAGTGAGCTTCATTGGCGTTTTTACAATTCTCTGATGCATCCCCTGTTTTCTGACATTTATCATAAACAACTTTTAATTCATCTGGGTGGTCACGATACCACTTTGTTGTTTTAGCTTCCTCCTTGCATCCAGCCAGAGAAAGGATACTTGATATAATTGTAAGTAATATAATCTTTTTCATATGTGATCCTATTAGTTAAAATTTATATCGGGGGCATTTAATTGTTGTTGGCTCCACTGTTTAACGCGCTCTGCCTCAAGCATTTTCTCGCGCTTTTCTGCTGCTTTCACACTCATTTCCCACTGGCTGGTAAGCGTGTTCAGCATGACAGATTTTAGCTGAATACTGTTTGCAAGGTCCTGAGATTCTTTCGTATCTCTGGATAACGCTACCCTGCTGGAGAGGCTGTTGATTTCCCCGAGGGTCTGGCTTACCTGTTTCTGGATTTCGTCGGTCTGTTCAAGCTGGATGGCTTTATTGATGACCTGCTGCCTGCATACGCTGGCATAGGTCTCCGACCGTTCGGCATTGCAGGTATCGAAGATTTTATACTTCTCGTACAGCGCGTCGAACTGCCCGGAGGAACCGCCGGAGAGAAGCAAATCATTCAATGCCTGTCCGGGCTTGCGTAACTTTTCAAGGTCGGCTTTCAGGCTCCTGGCCTGGTCAACAAAGCCGGCGATATCCCGAACGCCCGTGGCCGTTGCCAGTTGATCCTTATAAGCTTGCATCTGGTCTTTGTAGTGTTGCACGGTCTCCATCCATTGCTTCGCTTCTTTCTGCCACTGGCGGACATTTTCCAGTCTGGCCGTGGCATCAAATACTAATATACCTCCCGCCTGTGCCAGCGGGCTTGCAAGCGAACATACGAAAATCAGCGTGTAAAAGTGAGTTTTCATCCCTTATCTCCTTTGGAATCAGAGCGCTTTAGCCAGGTAGGTATCGAGCCATTCATGAGGCCGCATTCCTTCCCGGTAAATCGATTCGAATATTTCGAGGTTGGGGGCATCGCCGCTCATGACTTTGGTGTATCTGCCGACACCCGACAGATCGAGCGTGACACGGGCGGCAAAACGTTTGGTATCGCCGCGCCTGAACTGATTTTTCACCACAACATACTGACGGGCTTGCGGATCAAGCCCTTTCACCACGTCGAACACTTCCGGCTCAAACTTCATACCGTCAACATAGTGTGCGCGGTCGGCGCTGGGGTTCGCCGCCAGAATCTGTGTCCCGCACTGCTCAATCACTGCCGGGGCGATATCATCTTTGATGATCTCCGCCGGGGACTGCGTGCCGACAACCAGCATCCCGTTCAGCTTACGGATGGTTTTCAGCTTGTTATAAGCAAAGTCCTTAAACACCGGGTCGCGTAACCATTTCCAGAATTCATCCATGAAAATGACCAGACGTCGCCCGTCAAGCAGGCTGGTAATGCGGTACAGCAGGTAAAACGAGATCGGCGCACATACGCTTGCATCGTCCAGGAACTCCGTTCCGTCGATGCCGAAGTTATCGCAGTGGCTGATATCGAACGTGTCAGATTCGTTATCAAACACCCAGCCGAACTCACCGCCCTGCGCCCATTGGGACAACCGAATGCTAAGGCCGTTTTCCTGGGCTTCTTTCGTAGCCGGCTCAGGCAAATTTTCCCTGAGCCGGGTAATACCAAAACGACGATACTCCGGCTCATCGCTCATGACGGCATTAACCGCGTCGTTCAGACGGCGTTCATCGCGGGGAGTGATGGTGGCACCGTTACGGGTACAAAGGATTTTCATCAGTTGCTTGATGAAATTGATATTGCGTTTGGTTGCCGGCAGCGAGAACGGGTTCCACCCTGTAGGCTCACCACTGATAACCCGCCAGTAACGGCCACCCAGCGCCCGGATATTCATCTCCGCGCCCCGGTCTTTATCGAGGTAAACGGTCGTCAGCCGTTTGGTTCTGGCATCCGGGGAGAAGCTGTCTTCGCGCCTGTATTTCTGCTGCATGATTTCCAGAAACGTCATCAACATGGTTTTACCCGAACCGTTCGTACCGAGGATGCAGGTACTGGCCGGGTTCTTCTCGTTGAATTCGTCCTTATCTGCCAGTGTGTTGTGGAGATTGAGGTAATATCCGTCGCCTGACGGGGTGCGCATTAACGCCATCGCATCCCCCCACGGCGCGTTATTACGTTTGCCGGGGTAGAAATTATGCAGCGCGGCCAGCTCCACAAAGTTCTGGCTGCTCAGCGCCCCTTTGCGAGGCCGCAGAGTAAAGTTGCCTGGCAGTTGTGCCATATACGCCGCTGAAAGCGATATCTCAGCCGGAACAGGCGTTATCCCGATGTTGTTCAGCGCGTTACTGATTTCGTTCGTATCCGCAACCAGATTTTCCAGCGACGGGGAATACACCATGATGGAAAAATGGTGCTTCCCGTAAGCGATTTTTCCTGATGTCAGCAGGTCAAGCGCCACATCCAGATCCAGTCGCTGGGATACCGCGTCATCATCCGAACTCAGTAACAAACGGCGGGTGCGTTTGATGGCCTTCTTCGCTTCCTCGCGTGACATGCAGGTATAAGACTGCGTAATCACATAATCGCAGGGGGCATAAAGAAGGGAGTCCATCATTCCGGTGGCGGTTTCTTCGGAGAACTCCTTGATCTCCAGCCCCCGGAAATACTGCGTACCGCTGGCGTGGTTAATCTGTCCGGATTCTGCCGAAAAGAACAACGCTGCGGCGCCCATGACGTCACAGGCCGGGGTGCGGGTGATGCGCACCTTTCGCCACTGGTGCGTCAGCAGGTATTCATAGAATGCCAGCTGTGACGAAAACACCATTTCCCCTTCGCTAAACGTACCGAGAGGGCAGGCTCCATAGCGCGCCAGCGCAGTATCAAGCGAGCTTTTGATTTCCAGCATCTCCAGCAAAGCACCGTCCAGCTCCTTTAATTTCTGGCCGTCTTTCATCCGTTTGCGTTCTGCTTTTTCAAGGCTGACAAACGGGGTATAGCAGACCGTCAGGAACAGACGGTTGCGCCGGAACGGTCGTTTCCCCAGAGAGGTGTAATAGAGTTCGCTGATGGTGTCAGCGTATGCGTTACCGGAAATTCGATGGAGTGAATCCGTGAACTGTTCCCGGCTGTTATGCACATAAAAAGTAACGGGCATACCTTCGAATGAGCGGATTAGCCCGTTTAACTGGTTCGCCCCGAACCGGAGTGTTTCGTCTGACTCACAGTCGAACGGCGTTCCCATCAATTCCCAGGTGCAGTACAGATCGCTCTTCGGGGAACGAACCACATGCTGATGAATGTGCGATGAGTACGGGATGTATTTCCTGATGGTGGCACACTGATTCAGTTTCATGGTGTCGAGAAACTCCCTGATATCAACAGCATCATGCTCAACAGGCATAAATGTTGTTGCGCCAAATAAACGGTTTGCTACCGGATTTCCCTTCGCTCTCAGCCATACGGCAATCAGACTGAACCGCATTGGTTCATTTCTGGTGAGGGACTTCATCACCAGAAATTGCACAGGAAGCAAGAACAGGAGAGCGACGGAAGTCCAGACAGCAATGATGATGGTTACACCCGTGACAGCCAGCAGTGGCACCATTGGTACCCCCCACAGCGCTGCCGGGCGTTTCATGGCCTTGAGCAGCTTTGCCATACATTTGCCTCTTAGCTGATAAGCAGTGCTGCGAACTCCGAGCCACCGCCGATAAGAATGCTGCCAATGATGATATAAACGCAGTCACGCAGGCTTTGCCCGTTCAGGAGTGTTTTGTAACCGACCCAGACTACAGCTACGGTAATGGTGATGGCCGCACAACCATGAAGCCCGAGCGCCACTTTTTGCATCACGGTATTCGCTGGCTTGAAGCCTTCAGCGAAGGCCGGACTGGCCGCAAAAACGCTCATAGCCGGAGCCAGAACATAAGCAGATGCACGGCTGATTAATTCGTTTACCTTTCTGAAAAGTTTCATTTTTCTTCCTCTTTCATTGTTACATCGCGATTTCCGCGCACAACCTGCGCGGGGTAATAGACGGTGGCCGCCTTTTTCTGGCGGAGTTGCGCCGGAACGCCGCGAACGATCGCCCCCGGCCACACCACGCGCGGGCGCGTCGGCGCATCCACTGGAGTAGCTTCAGGGTGGCCACCGGGGTGGCGATATCATCGCGGGTGCCGGGAACGGCATAGCGGGTATCCGCCGGGGAGTAACCAATCCGCTGTACATAACTCGTCTTTGAAAAAGCGGGTTCCTGCTGTTGCCCGGTACTGAAATTGCCGGAGTAGTAACAGCTCAACGCCCTTTCCAGGGTGCCGCCCCGTCGGTAGCAGTCAGTGATGATTTTTTCGTAGACGGAAAGATTGATGCAGGGACTGAAAAGGTCAGTAGCGGTGACGCCGTAACGCTTAAAATTGGTGCTGGTTATCTGCATCAGGCCAACAGAGTAGCGGCGACCTTTCGCCTCTATCTGCGTGACGATGCTGACTGCATCCTCCTTACTTTTTGGCATGTGAGTAATAAAGCCTTTATCGCCGGGTTTTCGTTCGGGCCTGGGCACGATTTCAGCGATGGCATAGGGGTTATAACCGGACTCCACCCTTGCCACATCGAGGGATGTCGAAGGGTGAACGGTGGCGGCGCATTGCATAGCCACCGCCAGGAAAGCAGTGGTGGAAAGCATGATTGCCTCTGGTGTGGACAGCATGTAGAGTTCGTTGACCGCGAATGCTGTGGATAATAATGAAATGTTAAAATGTGGTATCGACTGACCTGAACTCTGTGACAAATTTTTCTATTCCCTGGAGTCAAATAAGGGCGATTAGTCAGAAACAGAGTTACTTGGCGTCAAAAAATACTCAGGCGTGGCTTACTATAATAAGTGAAGATCATGTCAACTTTTTTATGTGTGTTTTTTCATCTTAGGTATTGATCCGATTTTTTTGAACCGTATATAAGTGGTGGGCGGGACACATTCCCTTTCATTAATTACTATAATTAAAAATAACATTTCGAACACATCCCAGTTCCGCATTCCGGTTTTAACGGGTCAGCAGGAACATTCAGCGGCACCCTGAATTGTGGTTGTGTGACAGCCCGTACTGTATTATTAAAGAGCATGTTCAGGTGGTGTTTCTGTCAATAAACCCATTTTAAATTTCATTAAAGAAATTCAATATCAGGATGCAGGAAAAGCAAGAGTTTAGTAACAACAAAATAAAAATAGGGTGGGAAGAGAAAAATATATTAAGTATTAATGCATTGAATTGGTGCTTAACGTTTTCTATGTAATGTTTGTGGTTGGATTATGATGATTAAGTTTTATATTCAGGTGGTTAAAGTAAGAGTCGAGAGCGCATATTATCTTTATGCTTCCGGGGGCTTCTTGTATAGTTCTTATTGGCATGTATCGCAATAAATATAAGTTAGTGAAATATTAAGAAGATTCTACCAGTTCTGTGATATTTATGCTCGAAGATAATGAAGTGGCTCTAAAATAATTTAGTGACTCAACTTTAAGTTCGTGGTTTTTAATTCGAAATAAAAGTGCGGAGTAAAACTCCGCACGTACCGGTGTCTAAGATCTTCTTTTCTCAAGGATTGACTGACAGTTAATGCAGGTGGTTACGCCTGGAAGTGCTTGCCGCCGTTTTGCTGGAATATCTTTGCCGCAAAATCGACAATGATAAAGAGAAAGTGTTGATGCAGGTCTGAATCGGTTCTGCTCAATTAGCGTCTCCAGACACTGTTCATTAAACGCCTGGTCGCGATCGATATCATCTGGCACGCCGTATTCTCCTTACTGCTGCTTCCCTTTCGTAATGCATGATGCAGTTCCAGACAACGGTCAGAGAAGGACTGTCAGTACATGATGAAAGGTTTTCTGTAACCTGCATCATTGCGTCCAGAGCTTCAGGCGAATCAATATTTTCGACTTGATATTTTTTCCACTGATTCCAGATTTCAGCATCTGTTTCTTCATCAGGAGTGGGCGTTCTCCCGTTTGGTACGGCGATACCAAGTAACCGTCGACGTGCGCAGACTTCTTTAGAGCTAATACCAAAATAACGGTTCATGAGTGCAATTGAGCCACCGAGTCTGACGGCTCTATTTAGCTGTTCATGACGTCTGCTTTCATTGCGGGATAATATGAGAAATTGTCGTAGAATATCATGTCGAACACTAATATCGACAAATGGTGTGGATAAAAGGCCGATACTAATAAGTTCGGGTACTGATAATTTTCCAATCAAATTCATTTCGTCGTGAGTGAATCCCATTGCTTCACAGTAGTTTATGTTCCCTTCGCGTAGTGCCCTGAGAACTACAGTTAGCATAATATAATTCAGGAACGGGTACATAGAGTTTGCCCCTTATTTTAAATGTCATTAAGAAAGTCAATCTGATTTTCAGTGTGGGTTATGCTGTGATATAGCCTGGATACATGTCTGTCCTTGTTATACTGGTGTGAGATTTCTTTTTTGGACTGAAAAGTAGGATTCATAATTGAAAGCATATTTTTTCTCATTTTTATCTCCTCATAAAGACTTCAGCGAGCGGATAACTTTTCGTTGACCCATTCGTCAATTTCAGATTCGAGCCAGGCTACACTAGATGGTCCTATTTTTATTGAGCGAGGAAATGTCCCTTTTTTCATATATAGATATATCTGTGAGCGTTTCAACCCTGTTTTTTGTTCAACCTGCCTGAGGCGTAGTAACTGATGGGATGTCATATTTCCTCCTGTGGATTAAATAACCGGCAAACCGGAGATTACAAAAAAACACAGTGAAGTCCCGAAATAAAGCAGGTGTCCCCTTAATAAGAGTATGTTCCCCTTATTAAGGATTTTTTGTCTTAACACATGAGGATGGTGTTAACTGAATAAGGATGTAGAGGATGGTGACCCACGTTCCAGAGCTCTTTTTAGAGTTTCTGCATTCAATTCTTCTTTGATGCCATCATCTGATGCCCACTGCTCAAAAATTGAGAGGAGTTTATAAGGGTGTTTAAGTAACGGGCTGATAGTGTCATTGTGCTTGCAGGCCAACCAGAATAGGCGAGATAAAGGCGTGGTTATTCTCGGGGATGATTTGGTGCTTTTTATATCCTTTTTATACAGATTAATTAGTTTTTCAACTTCGGCATAGCGAATTACAAAGCAGGCATCAGAGGGTAAGTTATAAAGAGGGAAATAATCAATTTGTCTGTATTTCATAATTTTCTCCGCAGCGAGTTGAGCCATAACGTTCATTGCGGCTTTTTTAGGAAGTTGGCCTAATTGATTTTCAACTCTTTTCTCCCATGTCATTTTTTCAAAAGTCTGAAATATATTTCCAGATAGTTTAACTGTAATTCCATAGTTGAGTTCTTTTGCACCTGTAACAGGCAAAGGAAATTTAAACTCATGAGCAAGAATTCTCTGGATGAGAACATATTCGTAACCCATAAGGGTTGTATCTATAATTCGCGGGGTTGGGTGGATATATTTACCTTCGGTGCAAAGAGTTAAGTTATGCTCATAAATAAACCCATTCTTGTCAAGCTGGCACAGTTTATCAATCAATCCACCGTCAAACTGTCTGAATTTTCTTAATGATAACTGGGGACTGAAAATAAATTGAAAGAAGAATGTCTCCGCTCAATGCGTGGCGATAAATGTCACCAGGAATGATTTTTCTCTTTAAAGTTTTCATTGTTATTTCGGCGGCTTCAGGTATAGTGACCCAGGAAGGCATATTATGAATCATAAATAATGATTGAGATGACTCTGACATAATGTTAGCTCCTTTAACACCGCTACCTGTTCCGGAAAGGAACTATTTTATATGTTAGCAGTGTTGATATCTTTATTATCAGGTAAGTTGCTGGCCGAGTAATGATGTCTATCGCTACGAATTCATTTGCTTTTGCGCTGAACTATTTTTTATGAATGAGGTGCATTTAATAAATAACATTATAAAGAATGTTTTTTTATGAGTGCCCATTCACAGTTGATTTGTTTGAAATGAACTATACGTATTTGCAATAGGGTAATATAAAAACAATTACCGGGATAACCGATAATGTTATAATAAGGTTATACATGTTTTTTAGAAAAACAATAAATGTTATTGTTCCGTTTCAACTTCGCTATAACACTATTCGTGATGATTGATAATGGATGTCAATGTCTGGGTGTGATAAGATGCATCTATATAGTCGTGAAGCAGAGCTTCCTTAACATTAAATTTTTTATCATTCAACATGCAAGGTGTCGTAGTGATTAAAAAGATAATAGAGGAATATCTTAAGCAAATACACGCAGATAAATATTCAGTAATTACGATCAATCATCTTGATGAGGTATCGATTATCTCAAATCTGCCATATCACTGGGCGCAGGATTTTATAAAAAGGAAATTGCATTTACGAAGCCATATCGTATTAAAGGCGAAAAATAAAATAACACCTTTCAAGTGGTCCTCGGTAAATACAGCTAACGAAGACATTAAATTCATGTCTAATAAATATGGTATTCGCAATGGAGTAAGTTTTGTCATAAAAATAAATTATAATTCTGTTATTTTTACTATTTATTTTAATGATGATGATGATTTTATTAAAGTGTACGCCAGTGAAAAACATAAGATATTGTTTGATGTACTGAGCATTTTTGAACATCATTACAAACAAAAAATAAAATATACTTTTACAATACGGGAAAAGGAGGTTATGAATTTACTTAAATTTGGTAAAACTTACACAGAGATTGCACTGATTCTTGGTGTAAGTGAAAGAACTGTCAGATTTCACATTAATAATGTCCTCAGGAAACTGGATGTGACATCTGTCCGCTATGCGATTTTTAAAGCTACATCCGAAGGTTTGATCTGACAAGGTTTTGCCCTGTCAGATCATAGATTAGCGGCGATAGAAAACTGAAAGACGTTCTTTCAATCCGGGTGTATCCAGACCGTGTGCCCGTATGTGCTCTTCCGGGGTCCCGAATTGCCTGAGTTCTTGGCGCTTAACACCAATGGATAATAATCTGTGAGGTATATCGGATAATGCTTTAGAAATAGAATGTGCAGATGTACCTTCTAGGTATGGCTCAACAATTGCGATATCAGGTACGGAAAGTGTTTTCCGTAATGTGGCAGTGTCGAAAGGCGTGATCACTGGAGTGTACAGTACAGTGACATCAAGATCCTCAGTGGATGCTAATACCCTGTCAGCAACAGGCCCAACAGCAATGACAGTACCCTGATGACCTGATTTCAGCACTGTAAAACCGTTTTCACCTGACCAGTATGTTTGCTTATTTGTTTCTGTTGACAGGCGAATGTAATAGAGGCCTGTATCACTTGCAGCCATACGAAGGGCGTATTCGGCTTCTTCTGCATTTCCCGGAATAATGATATTCCAGTCCGCTAATGTATTAAGTAAGGCTACATCTGCTGGTGACTGATGTGTCCGACCATCAACTGACAAATCATAAGAAGCCCCAGCGCTGACCAGGACAGCACCAACATTTTGATGGTTAAGGGCGATTTTAATCTGCTCAAAGGGGCGTTCTATAAGAAAACTGGCAAAAGTGTGTGCAAATGGACGCATACCCGATAACGCCAAACCGCCTGTCATGTCAATCATCAGTTGTTCCCTGATCCCAACATTGATCACTCGGTCAGGAAAATCGCTTAAGACATCACTAAATCTCTCGGCGGTAATATCGGCAAGAACTAAAGCAATATTATCATTTTCCCGAATCAGATCTGACATGACTACAGCAAAACGTTGCCTCATTGCGTTTATTTCGGCAAATCGTTGATCCCAAGTTAAAACTTTTTTCATTTTTATTCCCCTATAAAAGCCTGCGAGGTTTACCTGATTTGGATTCTACAGTTGCAATAATGGCGTGGGGTTTATGTGGATGCTCTTTGGTAAACGCCCGGTAAAGTTCGTCATGATCCCTGCCATTAACGCTGCTGACTTCCCAACCCTCTATGGAAAACCGGTGTGATATACCACCAGGCCAGCCGAGAGTAGACGAGTCATTATCTATGACCACGACATTTAGTTCTGATATCCCACGCCTGCCAGCAAAGGGAATTGCCTCGAAATTCGAGCCTTCATCAAGTTCTGCGTCTCCCATAAGTACCCAGTGTCTGGGGCCTGTAATTCCTCTGGCTCTCAGGGCCATAATCGAGCCAATAGCTAAAGGTAAACCGTGTCCTAGTGATCCGCTTGATATTTCAACACAATCCAGTTTGGTACGGTCCGGATGGTAACCCAGTTTGCTATCATATTCACCGTATGTTTCCAGTTGTTCCGGGGAAATATACCCTTTTAATGCCAATACGGCATAAAATGCCATAGGACCATGCCCCTTTGAAAGGAAGAAACGATCCCGATATTCATCCTGAATTTGTCCCGGTGAATAATTCAGCACTTTTTCATACAACACTTGGATCACATCAAGAGTGGAGATTGATGAAGGCGCATGTTTTTCATCTCCTGTCATTAAGGACAAGTAACGATTCAGAAGCTCTCTTTTACTTTGAGGTGTACTAGTTAGGTTCATTAAAGTTTTCTCGTGTTTTTGTTTTGATAAATAACGGAATCATGGTGATGATTGCACAGCTAATCAGCACTACATTCCATCCAAATATTGCATAGAGATAGGATGAGATAAATCCACCAATCGCACCTCCTGTAACAAAACTCATCATATAGCAACTCGCCGCTCGTGCTTCGTTACCCTGACAGGAAAGAAACAGTCCACGCTGATTATTAACATGTATTAACTGAATAAATGCATCAATCAGAAGTGCACCCGCGACGGTAATAGATAAATGGTTGCCTGAAAATCCCATTGCCAGCAGACTTGCCACAACTAAAAAGAAAAGAATATTATTTCTATAATTTATTATTTCCAGTATCCGTGATGAAAAAAGAGCAGATGAGGCGCCGGCAACACCGGTCAGGGAGAATAATCCTACTTGCGTCTGACTGAAATGGAAAGCCGTTGTCAGATACATTGAAACATTACTCCAGAAAGCTGAGAACAGAAACATAATGGCAAATGCGTTAAAACAGTAATGCCTTATAACAGAGTCCTGTGTGAGTCCCCTGATATTCAGAAATAGAATATGGAAATAAGATGCATGTGTTTTCACTTCCTTATTGTCGGGGGCGGGATAATCTTTGAAAAGTATGATGCCGGACATGAACATCACGAGAGCAGACAGAGCGTATACTGACTTCCAGCCCCAGATTTCACTTAACATACTCGACAGAAAACGAGAAAAAAGTATTCCGGTCAAAACTCCAGCCATAATTCTGCCTATATACCGGGTTCCTCCCTGCAGCTTGCTCAAGCCAGCTGTAATCAGAGGTATAGCGGATGTTCCTGTTCCGATAAGAACTGCAGACGCAGACAATAAGTAATAACTCTTCGTTATGAAAAAAATCAGTAATGACATTGTAGAAAGAAAATAGAGAAGCGAAATCAACTTTCTCTTACTATAAAAATCACCTAAAGGTATGATAAAAAATAATGATAACGCATTACCAGTAAGAGCGAATGAATACAGCATGGAGGCTCTCTCATAAGAAACCATCAACTCACTACTGATCACAGGAGCCAAAGGTTGAACATAATACATATTTGCTGCTGTAAAACCACATATTATCGGTATAAGATAAATCAGATGGTTATTGTTGAACTTTTCCATGCTGTACCTTACTGTTATTTCCAGAGGTCTGACGAAGCCAGATGTTCGTCAACTTCATGAATGAGTTTATCTGTAATATCAGTAAAACGATTTACCATATACTTTACACCTGTTCTGACCATTTCTTCTCGCTGATAGTTATGAGCCATGGATGCAGGAACCCCGATAAACCCAGTACCTAACGCTTTGCAAACTTCAGCAACTCGATTGATGTCATCAATAAAAACAACCTCATCAAAATTAAGGTTGAATTTTTCTTTGACTATTTCATATACACCCGGGCGGAAAGAGTTAATATCAATATAGGGCATTTCCTTATCAAAATATTTTTCAAAAGGTTTTAAAAACCTATCGAAGCTGTACTCTTTATTTCTTCCGCCGTAGCAGGTAATACGTGCTCCAGTACTACTTAGCAAAGCCAGCGTTGATTCAATGTCAGGAAGAACTTCAACAGGATGTTTTTTCAGGTATTCCTCTCTGGTTTTAAAAAAGTCTTTAATGACTTTTTCACCCGAATAAGGTAATTTACAGGCAAGAGCGAGGTTATGCCCTGCTGTCACTTGTGGTGATCCCCAAACACTGCGCTCAATTAATGGTGAATAGCTAACGCCAAAAGATTCCACGAAAATTTTGATCGCCGGGCTGTACGTGTCATTCAGAATAACGCCATCACTGTCAATGGCAAATAATTTAATTTTTTTCAGATTCATCATTATAACCTTTTGTTGTATTTAGAAAAGATAAGAGCAGAGTTTTGCCCACCAAATCCCAGGGATGTGCTGAGTACATTTTTAATGCCTGCACCTTTAATAACTTCCGTTACAATATTTATTTTTATTGCTTCATCAATATTTTTCAAGCCAGCAACAGGAGTGATTTCATCATGTATAATATTCAAGACTGAAAAAATAGCTTCCATTGCACCTGTTGCAGCAAGACTATGTCCGGTAACACCTTTTGTTGATGTCACCCAAGGATGATCAGGGAATATTGCAGATAAAGTATTTCCCTCAAGGTAATCATTCAGTGGTGTTGATGTGCCGTGAGCATTAATACACTGAATATCACACGATGATAACGAAGCATCTTCCAGTGCTCTATAAATTGCCTTAGATAGCCCAGAACCATCTGGTGCTGGCGAAGTAATATGATGCGCGTCG
>ENA-ORSI01001728-ORSI01001728.1-human-gut-metagenome-genome-assembly--contig:-NODE-1728-length-17785-cov-2.507163_pt1 | contig 17785 bp, 13 predicted proteins | sample MGYA00242187_ERZ509154 | MGnify/ENA primary metagenome ERZ509154 (study PRJEB26280, sample SAMEA2338627) | human gut metagenome | biome: human gut; feature: human-associated habitat; material: faeces...
CGTGGTCGGGCCGTGTTAAGGAGGCATTCTGAGGGGCTTCAGATGACGAGAATCAGATGTTGAAACGCGATTTCATTTGTATGAAATATTTTCCACGACTTAGCAAATCAACAACAGTCGAAGCAAGCAACGCACAAGAAAAAAATGTTCCCAATCGTTTTTCTTTCTAATCTTTATCTCATACCTTTGTAATAACATCCGACAAAAAACATCAACTATCAGAGCATCATGAAACTACACACCATCTGGGGCTTACTTATCACCCTTCTCTGCACGCAACTGCAAGCACAAAACATCGAACCGCGTGTCAGCGAACAAGTCGAACTAATGAGCATCCTCGCACGCTCCGCCAACTATCAAGAATATCACATGGACATGGCAGGCAGCTACATTCACGACATAGACTCCTGTTTCACGGCCTGGAGTGACCATCCGGCAGTGTCGTATATGAAAGACATACGCAAGAAGCACGGCATTTCTTACGATGCCGTCATGTCAATGGCCCTATGTTTGCAAAAAGGAGAGCAACAGGAACTAACGCTTATCCCCGAAGCCAAAAAGTCCTTGGGATCACGTTGGAAGAAAGTGGACCTGACTGAGTTTCTGCCCTTGCTGTCAGATTTCTACCAGAAGACTCGTTTCCATGAGTTTTTCCAAGCCCACCAATCCTTCTACGAACGAGGACTGAAAGCCTACCGTGACAGCGTGCTCCAGCATTTTGACGTCGACTGGTACGCACCTTTCTATGGGAAAGCCCCACAGGAAACCTTCTCCGTCATTATCGGCTTCTGCAACGGAGGCGGAAATTACGGTCCGTCACTCAAAGAAAACGGAATACCAACTAAAGTCTTTGCCATCGTGGGATATATTGCCGACAAGCAAAATCGCCCTATGTACAACCGCGGCTACCTGTCTACACTGGTTCATGAGTTCAATCATTCTTTTATCAACTACCTGCTTGACAAGCAAAAATTTCCTCAACATGTGTCAGCCCTCCAAGATTGCGGTTCTCAACTGATATCCACTTCCAAATGGGCCATGCGGCAACAAGCCTACGGAAATTGGCAGGACATCATCAGCGAATCGCTGGTGCGTGCCGCTGTAGTCTGCTATTTGAAAGACCATGACTATCCGTCCCAAGATGTCATCCACGAAATCAAACAACAAATGCAACGCAATTTCCGCTGGATGCCTCAACTGGTCACTCTGTTGACTTCTTATCAAAAACAGCGGGATACCTATCCTACTTTCGAAGCTTTCTACCCGGAAATCATACGATTCTTCAACCACTATGTCGACCAGGAAGAACAAGCGATTCGGACTGCTGCCGAAAACTGACAAACTTCTCCCCGCTCATTTCCCGAATCGGGAATTATGACTTAACTTTGCGGGCATGATACTGAAACGCATTTCCATACTCAACTATAAGAACCTGGAGCAGGTGGAGCTGGACTTCTCACCGAAAATAAACTGCTTCATCGGACAGAACGGTATGGGCAAGACCAACCTGCTCGATGCCGTCTACTACCTTTCATTCTGCAAAAGCGCCTCCAACCCCATCGACTCGCAAAACATCCGTCACGGAGAGGAATTCTTTGTCGTGCAGGGATTCTACGAACTGGAAGACGGCACACCGGAAGAAATCTACTGCGGACTGAAACGCCGGCAGAAGAAACAGTTCAAACGCAACAAGAAGGAATATCCGCGCCTGGCCGACCACATCGGGTTTATCCCCCTCATCATGGTGTCGCCTGCCGATGCCGACCTGATTGCCGGAGGAAGCGAGGAGCGACGCCGCTTCATGGACGTGGTCATCTCGCAGTATGACAGGGAATACCTGGAAGCATTGCTCCGCTACAACAAAGCCCTGCAACAGCGCAACACGCTTCTCAAACAAGAGGAAGAGCCCGACAGCGAGTTGCTGGACGTGTGGGAAGAGATGATGGCCGAGACTGGCGAGACAGTCTACCGGAAACGGGCTGAGTTCATCCACGAATTCATCCCCATCTTCCAGTCGTTCTACTCCTACATCTCGCAAGACCGCGAGCAAGTGGGCCTCACCTACCGCTCCCATGCCCAGCGGGGAGCACTCATCGACGTCATCCGTGAGAGCCGGCCGAAAGACCGCATCATGGGCTATTCGCTCCACGGCATCCACAAGGACGAGCTGGACATGCAGCTGGGCGACTACCCCATCAAACGCGAAGGTTCGCAGGGGCAAAACAAGACGTACCTCATAGCCTTGAAGCTGGCACAGTTCAACTTCCTGAAGCGCACGGGCAGCCGGACACTCCCCATCCTGCTGCTCGACGACATCTTCGACAAGCTGGATGCCTCGCGCGTGGAGCAAATCGTGAAGCTCGTGGCCGGCGACAGCTTCGGACAGATATTCATCACCGACACCAACCGCGACTACCTGGACCAGATACTCAAAAAGACGGAACAGAACTACCGCCTGTTCACCATCGCCGACGGCTCTGTCACAAACATCACCGGGGAGGAAAAAGAGTCATGAAACGAAAAAACGCAGAATCCATCGGGATGCTCATCCGGCAGTATATGCGCCAGACAGGTCTGGAATCGCCACTCAACGAGTACCGCCTCATCCAGTCATGGCAGGACGTGCTCGGTCCGGTCGTTGCCGCCTACACGGGCGACTTGTTCATCAAGAACCAGACACTCTACGTCCACATCACTTCGCCCGTCATCCGCCAGGAACTGCTGATGCGACGCGACATGATAAAAAATGACCTGAACACCCACGTGGGCGCCCAGGTCATTGCCAATATCGTCTTCCGCTGACAGGCTCAAGGACGGACATAGAGCCATCCGCTCTCCGTGACCACGGCATCCATCCGCCGGTCAAACGGTTCGCAAGGCACTTGCGGACTCACTTGAAAGTCATAACATACACCTATATTATAAGAAGACAGCTTGGGAAGCAGGCGGTCGTAATACCCTTTACCGCGTCCCAACCGTGCCCCCGTGGCGTCAAACGACACGCCCGGCACAAGCACCAGGTCGACAGAAGCATAGTCTGTGAACAATTCTCCCGTCGGTTCTTCGATGTGGTACGCCCCGAGCTTCAGGTCCTGCCGGCCCGTGTAACATCTCAATTCCAGGTCAGCCCCTTTCACCACAGGAAGCAGGATGCGCTTCCGCTCCTTCCATCGCTCCACAAAATCATGCGTCTGCACTTCGTCGGGCAGCGAATAGTAGCACAACACCGTGTGAGCTTCCTGAAACAACGGCAACTGCTCCACATGAGCAAACAGCTGTCCAGACGCCACTGAAAGGTCCGACGACTTCATCGAACCCTTCAGTTGTGCGATATGCTTGCGCAATGCTTTCTTTTCCTCCATCATTGCCCTGCCTCCTTCTCTTCGCTACCGGGTGCCTGCGGGAAGGCTTCTCCCTTTTCCAGCACTTCGATGGCCTTGGCCACGGTGGGGTCGCTTTCATTCAGATACTGGATATAGTCGCCGAAATCAAGCGCATAGTTCACAATGCTTCCGATGACCAGCCGCTCCAGGAGGGTGTAGGACTTCCGTATCATCAAGTTGCGACGCTTGATGCCGCGCGTCTCGGCAAAGCGTGCAAACTTATCCACCAAGTTCTGCCGTTTCAGGTAGGCCACGAGTGAAGCCTGGTCTTTAAACTCTTCCAACTTCTGACGGTTCTTGTCCGTGTATTGGAAACCGAACTCGACATAGACACCGCGGTTCAGGCAGGTCATATAATAAGAAGTGTAACCGGTGGTGTCTTGCGGCACAAAATAGTCAGGCATGATGCCTCCGCCTCCATAGACCGTGCGTCCCAACACGGTGTGGTAGACTTCCTTGGTGTTTTGCTTGATGCTGTCTTCCGAGAAGAATTCCCCATGATTGAAGCGGTTCACGATGTCATATTCATACTCCATACCCTCACCGCGTGTGTACGGCTTCTGGATGCACCGGCCCGACGGCGTATAATAACGGGCCACGGTCAGACGCATGGACGAGCCGTCGCGGAAGTCGATGGGTTGCTGCACAAGGCCTTTTCCGAAGGTGCGCCGTCCGACAATCACGCCCCGATCGTTGTCCTGAATAGCTCCGGAGAAGATTTCACTGGCTGAAGCCGAAATCTCGTCCGTCAGGAGCACCAGCGGCGTATTCTGGTTCGAGCCACGCCCGTCCGAACGGAACTCTTCGCGCGGAGACTTCCGCCCCTCGGTGTACACAATCAAACTGTTTCGTGGAAGGAACTCATTGATGATGTTCACGGCAGCTCCAAGATAACCGCCCGTGTTGCCCCGCAAGTCGATAACCAATGACTCGCTTCCCTTCTGCTGGAGCGTAGCGATGGCAATCATGACCTCCGCATAGGTAGTTTCTGCAAACTTGTTTATCTTGATGTAGCCAATCTTGTCAGTCAACATATAATAGGTGTCGACACTCTTCAACGGGATGTCACCACGCACTACTGTAAAGTCGAGCGTTCCTTTCACTCCGGGCCGATAGACACCGAGCTTCACAGAACTGCCCTTCTCGCCTTTCAGCTTCCGCATGGCCGACTCGCTCGTGACCATCTTCCCGACAAACGCCGAGTCGTCGACGGCTATGATGCGGTCACCCGGCATGAGGCCTATCTTTTCCGACGGCCCGCCTTGTATCACATTGTTGATGCAAATGGTGTCACGCTGGATGGTGAACGACACGCCGATGCCGCTGAAGTGTCCTTTCAAATCGGCATTGCTGGCCTCCACATCCTTGGCCGATATGTACATGGAGTGCGGGTCAAGCTCCGCCAGAATCTGCGGCATGGCCTTCTCCACCAGGTCCGTCATGCTCACCGAATCGACATACTTGTCGTCAATGATGCGAAGCAAGTCGTTCAACTTATTGGATGATGTATTAATGATGCTCAACCTGTTTCCTGAAAAATGGTTGGCATAAAAAGTCCCAATCAACACACCGACAACAATGCTGACGGCAATGATAATCGGAATAAAACGCGATGTCTTATTATTCTCACTCATATTCTTATTACTCTTTAGGATTCACATATACTACTTCTATCCCGGCCTTGCGCAACAGGTCAAGCCCGTCCTCCAACCGGTATTTCTCCGAATACACCACCCGGCGGATACCAGCCTGGATAATCAGCTTGGCACACTCGATGCAAGGAGATGCCGTCACATACATCGTAGCCCCCTCACTGCTGTTATTGGAACGGGCTATCTTCGTGATGGCATTGGCTTCAGCATGCAACACATAGGGCTTGGTCACATTGTTCTCATCTTCACAAATATTCTCAAACCCGGAGGGTGTGCCGTTATAACCGTCGGATATTATCATCTTGTCTTTGACAATCAATGCTCCCACTTGGCGACGTTTGCAATAGGAATTTTCCGCCCAAATGGTCGCCATGCGTATGTAACGCTTGTCCAGTTCCTGCTGTTTGATTTCTTCATGCAACATAACGCTTCACTTTAATCCCCCGGACTGAACAAAACAGAATTCCCGGCTTCCGTGTAAAGGCGAAGGTACGTATAGCTTCCTTCATAGCGGACAGCCTTTTCCAACCGGTCTATCAACGCACGGCTCAATTCACTTGTGCCCGATGTGCCCGAATCCATCGTAAAGTGAATGGACTGGTTTTTCCCATCCACTGTCCAACGGCCACTGAACACATAAGTACCGGCCTGGGCATTGAATGTTTCCGGGGTGAAGACAATCCGGTAATTGGCACGATTGTTAGCCAACTCCTGATCGTTGATGTTTTCCGGCTTTCCTTCCGCATCGAGAAAACTCGTCACATACCAAGTTCTTTCTATGAAGATGCCTTCTATGTCGTCCTCTTCATTGCATCCGACAAACAAAGGAAGCAACAAGCACAACAGAGAGAGCTTTAATACAAGTTTTATTGACTTCATATCCTTCTTGATTCGTTCTTTATAATTAGTTCTTAATCCCATTGCGACGCAACAATGCATCAATCGTCGGTTCCTGCCCGCGGAAACGTTTATAGAGCACCATCGGATGCTCCGTGCCGCCCTTGGACAAGATATTGTCCCGGAACGACTGCGCGACGCCCGTGTCGAAGATGCCCTTCGCCTTGAAGACAGAGAAAGCATCGGCATCAAGCACTTCCGCCCACTTGTAACTGTAATAACCGGCTGAATAACCTCCGTCCATGATGTGCGAGAACTGCACGCTCATACACGTCTCAGGCACAGCAGGCAAGAGTTGCGCTTTGGCCCAGGCCTCCTGCTCATAAGCACGTACATCTCCGCCAAACGCGTCATGACGAGTGTACCAGGCCATGTCAAGCAACCCGAAGCTGACTTGGCGCAGGCAAGCATAAGCTACATTGAAGTTTGAGGCTTTCACAATGCGCTCTACATATTCATCCGGCAAAGGTTCCCCGGTCTGATAATGCCGGGCAAAGGTATGCAGGAAGTCTTTCTCGATAGCAAAATTCTCCATGATTTGAGAAGGCAACTCCACGAAGTCACGATACACGCTCGTCCCGCTCATGGAAGCGTAACGCGTGTTGGCAAACATGCCATGAAGCGCATGTCCGAACTCATGCAAGAACGTCTCCACTTCTTCCAGTGTCAACAAAGCAGGCTTGCTGACTGTCGGCTTCGTAAAGTTTGTCGTGATGGAGATGTGAGGACGGCTGTTCGTCCCGTCGGCTTCCATCCATTGGTCCTTGAACGAAGTCATCCAGGCACCTGACTGTTTTGTCTCACGGGGATAAAAGTCCGCATAAAGCACAGCCAGATAACTGCCGTCTTTATCAAAGACTTCGTAGGCCTTCACATCCGGATGGAACACCGGTATCTCCTTGTTCTCTCTGAATGTGATGCCATACAGGCGCGTTGCCAGCCCGAACACACCGGATATGACCTTGTCCAGCTCAAAGTAAGGACGAAGCAACTCCTGGTCAATGCTGTATTTCTCATTCTTCAACTTCTCCGAATAGTAGGACCAGTCCCAAGGCATAACCTTGAAATCCTCACCCTCGAACCGCCGCGCATAGTCCCGAATGGCTTCACACTCGGCTTCAGCCGTGGGCCGGTAGGCTTCGATTAGTTCATTCAGAAGCCGATAGACATTGTCCGTGTTTTCAGCCATACGCTTTTGCAAGACATAATCTGCATAAGTGACATATCCCAACACCTGCGCCAACTTCATGCGCGTATTCACGATGGCGGGGACGATGTCCAGATTGTCAAACTCATCACCATGAGTACACTGGGTCATATATGCCATATACATCCGACGGCGTAATCCACGGTCGGCACAATAGGTCATAAACGGACGATAGCTGGGAGCATGCAGCGTGAACACCCAGCCTTCCTCACCTTTCTCCCGCGCCGTCTGCGCTGCTGCCTCGACAGCCGACTCCGGCAGACCAGCCAACTGTGACCGGTCGGTGACCACCAGCTGGAAACGGTTCATTTCCTTCAGTGTGTTTTGTGCAAACTGTACAGTGAGCTTGCTGAGCTCCATGCTCAGCCGACGATATTCCGCTTTGGCCTCACCCTCCAGATTGGCGCCGCTCCGCACAAAGCTGTCATACGTCTTCTGCAAAAGCTCACGGTCCTCACCCTCAAGCGTCCCGCCCTCCTGCTCGTAGACAGCCTTCACGCGGGCAAACAAGTTTTCATTCAAGCTTATGTTGTTGCTGTGCTCGGCCAACACGGGAGATATTTCCTGGGCCAGTTGCTGCATGTCATCACTGCTTTCAGCTTCCATCAGATTGAAAAACACCTGACATACCCGCTCCAACAATTCACCGGACCGCTCCAGTGCGACAATAGTGTTCGCAAACGTAGGAGTCTCCGGATTGCTCACGATGGCATCAATTTCCGCATTCTGCCGCTTCATGCCTTCATGAAAAGCCGGTTTGTAGTGTTCCGTCCGTATTCGGTCAAAAGGATGGGTATGGTGAGGTGTATGATACGTCTCAAGAAATGGATTATCCATGATTGTCTGTTCGTTCATATTCTGAATCTAAGTTATGTTTCACTTTTTATCGATTGCTCCAGCCGCCGGGCTTCCCGATGTTCCTTCAGGTGGACGAAATCCGGGACACGGATTTCACCGCGGTGCAACGTTATCCAATGCTTGTCCTGCATTTCATTCAAAGCCCTGGAAATACGTATCCGAGTGCTGGAAAGCAGTTTTGCCAAGTCGTCCATCTTTATTTTCAAGCGCTTCTCACCCGTCGGGATTATGCTATGGAGAAGAATGAAATCCACAATGCGGTCCTCCACGCTTCCAGCCATGTTGGTCCACAAACGGTCACTCAAATTCTGAATGCGGTTGCTCAATATATTCAAGTAATTCAAGCGGATGATTTCATAATTGCTCAACTCGGAAAGCAAATAGAACTTCTCTATGCTGACAAAATCACAAACGGTCGACGTGATATAGTTCGATGCATACTCCGTACGCCAGCCGAAAAGCGAATAAGGCTCAAGCAGGGAAGGAGCATCTATTTCTTCATAAAACAAATACATATTGTCCTTGTCCGATGTCTCAGACATCAGACTTCCGTTGAGCAAAAAGACCAAATCCCTACATGCCTGGCCTTTACGAAGCACGATGTCACCGGCCTTACGTCGGGAAAAATGTATCCTTACTTTATCCAAGATGCTGGTAATGTCGTTCTTACCTAATCCCTGAAACAAGGGCAGTTGGAGTAAAGTATCATACATCGTTATTGTCATTGTCCACGTCAGTTTATAAAGTATATATGCTAAATTGTACAAATATAATTATGAAAAACTTACACGCGGCCTTTTTACCTTATGTTTTATGTTTTTTTTCTTTTATTAAAATGAATAGCCATAGCAGAAAAATGAATATCTTTGCTCCAAAAGAATAAAGGATATGTTTTCAGAATTTAATTTCCAACAGCTCATCAGTGCTTTCATCGTACTGTTTGCAGTCATTGATATTATCGGCGCAATCCCTATCATCTTAAGTCTAAAACAAAAAGGCCGTCCTGTCAATGCGCTCAAGGCAACCCTCATCTCCTTTGCATTGCTCCTCCTCTTTTTCTTCGGAGGAGACGCCATCCTGAAAATCTTCCAAGTGGACATCGCTTCATTCGCCATCGCAGGAGCACTCATCATCTTCCTGATGGCACTGGAAATGATTCTAGACATCGAAATCTTCAAGAATCAAGGACCGATCAAAGAAGCGACTCTCGTCCCTCTGGTCTTCCCGCTGCTGGCCGGAGCCGGAACGTTCACCACGCTTGTCACCTTGCGCGCCGAATATGCCACTATAAACATCCTCACGGCGCTCACGCTCAACATGGTGTGGGTGTTCTTCGTACTGAAAATGACTGACCGCATCGAACGCTTTCTGGGAAAAGGCGGCATCTACATCATGCGTAAGTTCTTCGGCATTATCCTGATTGCCATCTCGGCCCGTCTCTTTACAGCCAACATCACCGCGCTCATCGCCGAACTTCAAAAATAAGGCTTCACCCGAGTTCTTACCGGATTCGGACAAGCCATCGAATGCTTGGACGGAATGCACAGCTTGAGGTTATTGTGCATTTTTCGTCCAAGCATTTTCTTTTCTGCACACTGCTTTCATATCCTTCCAATCCCATTTCTCCAGTTTTACACCAGGAAGCATCCGTATAACACATTCGTTATCAGCATCCTGCCACATGCCTGTCAGCTTTCATCCAGTATCGCGAACATGACACACTCATTTTCGCAATCATAAGACTGCAACTATCGCGATCATAAGACCATCAGAATCGTGATTATGAAAAAGCAAAGACCGGCATCTAAACCTTATTGTACATTTTCCTCTTCCTCAGACAAGATTCACCCCGTCTCTGAATCCCTGCCTTCCATCGAATCTGATACCACCCACAGAAAAAGGGCTGCCCGGACAAACCGGGCAGCCCAGAAAACTAATATAATCCGGACAATCGCTATCGTCCGACACCTAGAAAACTAGTGTTCTTTTTTAATCCTCTATCATTTCTGTACAAAACCTTCCATACCGGAACTAGCAGTAGTACCATAACCATTATCTCCATATTCTTCCTTGTTTGATATTTGAGTGAGGAAATCTTGAGAAATAGGACGGTAATAATGTTTCGAAGGATCAAAACTGTTGTAAGCACGTATGTTGTACTTTTGCAAACGTTCTTCAAAAGCATGATGACGTTTAAGCAATGCCCAACGAGTGAACTCTCCGCACATCTCACGGGCATATTCGTCATAAATGTCATCCATCGTAGCTACATCAATGTGATAATCCTCTTTGTTCAATCCATCACGAACGGCACGATCACGCAACACATTCAGATATTGTGCAGCCTTGTCACCATGCCCCAAAGTCATTTCAGCTTCAGCAGCCAAGAGATAAACCTCTCCCATACGCATGACAAACATATCGCCATTTTTCACTTGTAAGTTACTGCCATTGAACACACCTTCATACGACCAGTTGAATTTATTCACTGAAGGATAAACCTGATAGGCATTCGTTCCTTGTCCACTATTAAAGCCCTCGGCCTTATCAAACGGCTGGTCATAGGGTTGTCCGTCAGCTTGGTATAAGTCATTGATATTAACTACAAAATAACGATATTCTTGTTTTTCTTCTACGGTCAGCCTGGGTTTCTCCGGAGTACCTTTGTAGCACACAATGTTAAAACGTTCATCATCCTTGGCTATGGGATAATCTACCACATAAATCTTTTTCACGTCTTCCAAATCAGCCACGTCACCACTCATCGAACCTTTCTTCCAACGCTTGGCCGGATATTGGTTGCCACCCAAAGCGTAGTTGATAGCATTGCAATCAGCATACGGGTAATAGTATTCGCCCAACAATGCAGGATTGAGCTTGTACTTGTCAATCATAGCTTGTGTAATTTCCACCTTTCCTGCATCATAAGCAACCCACGCACATTGCACCATGCTCCATTCGGAATACCCATAGGTAAACGTGTTTTCCCAACGCTTGTCCCAAGTCGGATCAAAGCAGTCCATCAAATATTTAGAAGGCATATAAGTGGATGAATTCATGCGGCCATAAAAATATCCCTTATCACTAGGTTTATGGTTTTTATTCCAAAACTCTTCCAACGAACCGGGATTGCCGCACATATAAGCAAACAGTTTATTTGCTCCCGACGCATATTGAAAAGAATCAGTACCCGGCTGAGGCCCTGTGGCCAAAAACAATGCTTCCTTATTGTTACGGTTATTGGCATCAGCCCACAGGTCGGAAACATCCGGATAAAGGTATGCACCGTATGCTTCTGCGTTGGCAATCAAATCTTCAGCAGTCTGACGCGCCAGTTCCCAATAAGATGTACCATTCTCATCAGTCAGCCCTAATCCACCTCCTTGTGCATAAACACGTGCAAGCAATCCGAGAGCAGCCTTTTTAGTAGCTCGCCCGTAATTGCCTTCATAAGGAGTTACATCCAAAGCTGATGCTGCATCTTTCAAATCCTGTACTATTTGACGATAGATTTCAGCTTCCGTATTACGCTGTGGAGTCATATTGACAATATCCACATTGTCAAGATTCAACGTAATCGGCCCATAATGAGTGACCAAAATGGAATAATAAAGCGCACGCAAAAACTTAGCTTCTCCGACCAACACCTGTATGTCATGTTCTTTACCGTCAGCATCCACCAAATTAGGAGCTTCATTAATTACTGTATTGCAATCGGTAATCATCGCATAACATTGACGGAACAATTTCTTAATGCCGTTAGTTCCGGTAGTCAGTCCTTCATAATAAAACAGTTCTTTAGTCGATGTGCCATTGGCTTTCACCAACCACATATCGGTACCAGTTTCTGCCACGCTCAAATAGTCTGTGGCTGAATACATTTCAGAATAAAGCGGCTGATAACATTGCAAAGCCAACCCCGACCATGCAGCAAATGCTGTCAACGAGGCATCTCCTGCCGAAGGATTGTATTCATCAAGGTCACAAGAAGGCAACATTGCAGCTGTACACGCCGCGAACATTGCGGCATATAATATCTTTTTCATCTTTCTTCGTTTTGTTTAAAAGGTTAAATTAAGTCCAAACACAAGTTGCTTCGTCAGCGGATAGTCAAGCGAACCGCCCATTTCCGGGTCGTAATCCTTAATCAAATGGCTCTTGGCGACAATCCACGGATTAGTGATTGTCCCATAAACGCGCAACTTCTGCAAACCAGCTTTCTGGCAAAGCCGTTGAGGCAATGTATATCCCAACGTGATGTTCTTCACCTTAAAGAATGAACCGTCAACATAACCCATAGCCGAATATCCTTGCATTTCCTTCAATGTCCGTTCTGAGTTCAATGCCGGGAAATCGTTTGACGGGTTGGTCGATGTCCAATAATCAAAGTATTCCGGGAAGTTGGTTTTGCCCGTATTGTCATAGGCCGTCAACATGGAATAATTAATCATCTGTCCGAAGCGAGCATACATGTATATGGACAAGTCAAAATCTCTCCACACAAACGTATTTTGGAAGCCCAATGACCAATCAGGCGAATTATGCCCGATGATTTGATAATCGTCTGTACCAATCGTATATGGATTCTCAGCATTATAAACGGTCGTTACTTCTTGTCCATTCTCATCAATCAGCGTTTTGTGATACTGTCCTTCACCATCACGTACCAACCCTGGAATGTCCACCTTCAAATCGCCAGGTTCACGACCAAACACAGCAGCATCAGCTTCTTCACCATACTGCCAAATGCCGATCAACTTATAATTATAATAGGAATGTATAGGCGATCCGATATGCAAGGCATAATCACCATTAGTCACATAATCTTGAGTTCCATCACCCAATGAGGTAATCTCTTCATGGTTGGTAGAATAAGTCAACGTAGACGTCCAATTGAAATCTTTGGTGACAACAGGACGAGCCGTCAAAGTCATTTCAAAACCACGGTTTTTGGTCTTAGCAATGTTTACATTACGCTGAAAATAACTGGATGCCGTATAACCACCTCCCGTCGTTGGCAAATCTTGCTTCCAAATGACACCGTCTGTATTAGTAATATAATAATCCATTGTCAGCTCAATCCGATTCTTCAAGAAAGAAGCATCAATACCAATATTCGTACTCTTCGAACGTTCCCACGTCAATTCCGGATTGGGCACTGTTTGTGGATAATAATAATTGGTCAATGTTTCACCCGCCAAAGCGAAATTACCTTGTGCCAAGATAGACCACGACGCATAGGCATCAATTCCAGCTGTTCCTGTCTCGCCATAACCTACACGTACTTTCAAATTATCAAGCCAACTACGCGTACTCTGCATAAACTTTTCATCAGAAATACGCCATCCGGCAGACACTGCGGGGAAGGTACTCCATTTATGTCCATCGGCCAAACGGGAAGAACCATCATGACGAACCGATGCGGAGAATAAATAACGGCCCAGATATGAATAATTCAAACGAGCCATCAATCCCCATCCCTTAGACATGGAATAACCGGAACCTACTGTCTTCGTACCCGTAGCCACACCCAAATTTGTCCAAGAATAGATATTACTGGTAATACCTTGAGCCGAAGCACTCATCTCATCCGTCTGATTATGATTATAGCTTGTTACTCCCGTAAACGTAAAATCATGATCGTGAGCTATCTGAAAATTATATGTAATAACATTTTCCCACTTGTAATTATAGCTATGGCTATTGGCCACGCTGCCCGAAACATTTGCACGCTGATCTTCCAAGTCTGCATTTAAAGCTCCGGTTCCCAACGCGTCATAAAACTGATAGGAACCATAACCTCTATAATCGTAATCATTCGAGAAAGAAATGCTGCCATTTACACGCGACTCAATTGTCAATCCTTTCAATGGTGTAAGCCGAACATAAGGATTAAAATACAGCTTAAACGCTTTTTGATCGTCGACATAAGCATCACGGTCTTGGTTTAGTAAAAGGTTCACTTGCTTATTATTTCCTTCCACCGGATAAGGATTCAAAGAACCATCTTCATTATAAAGACGTCCGTAAGGCGAAGCTGTCAACGCATTATACAGCTTGCTATAAGTACGATTCCGAATAGCATACGAACCTTGCACGTTCAAACCTGCGGCAAACCATTTATTGACTTTATGATCTATACGAATATTGGTAGAATAAAGTTTATAACGGTCGTTAGTATATTGTCCTTCTTCATCTGAATTCAAAGAAAAATAGGCTTGAGTCTTTTCCGTTCCGCCGGATAAAGATATGGAATAGTTTTGAGTGACACCTGTCTGCATCAATGCATCGGCCCAATCAATATTCTCTCCTCGCTTATATGCTTCATAGACAGCTGTTTCCAAGACTGAAGCATCATCAATATACGTACCGGCTTCCTGTTGAGCCAATTTCACTGTATTAAAATAGCTATCTCCCGAACGCATCTTGGGTAAGATTGACCAACCATTAAAGCCTACATAAGTATTGAAATTGACAGTAAGCTTGCCGGCTTCACCCTTTTTAGTCGTAATCAAAACTACACCATTCGCACCAGAAGAACCATATACGGCCGTGGATGAAGCATCCTTCAAAACCTCAATAGACTCAATATCATTCGGATTAAGCGTAGAATAATCACCAGGCATACCATCAATGATAAATAGCGGGTTGCCTGATGCTGTAATAGAACGATAACCACGCAACTGCATAGACACGCCTGATCCTGCCTGGCCTGAAGACTTCGTAATGTCAAGACCTGCTACTCGTCCTTGAAGAGCCTGCATCGGATTAGCAGCTGGAGTAAGAGTAATAAGATCACTTTTGACCGACGAAACTGCTCCTGTCAAGTCACGTTTCTTGATAGTACCGTAACCTATGACCACCACTTCGTCAAGCAGTTGGTTGTCCGGTTCCATCTTCACGACCATCTGGCCTGAAGTGATTTTCACGGTTTGGGCTTTATAGCCCATGTAAGTCAGTTGGAGTTCAGTCGCTCCGGAAGGAGCGTTGAGTTTGAAATTACCATCAAAGTCGGTGATGGCGCCCGTTTGTGTACCTTTAACTACGACAGAAACGCCGATCATCGGTTCTCCGTTCTCGTCCAGAACCTGTCCCGTAACGTTTCTCGTCTGTTGAACTTCCTGAGAGTCAAGCGATTTTACCCCCCCCCGGTACGTTTTCTGCCGCTGCCGGAAGAGACATTAACATAGCTGATAACCCCCATACAATAAATGAACGGCCATACAATGAGGCCCACGTTGCATGCTTAGGATGCACAGATTTTTCCTGTCTTTCCATTTTAACTAGGTTAACAAAATAAAGAATTAATTAGTTTACTCAAAGGGCAAAGATAGTGCTTTTCCTATATCTTGCATCATTTCTTGCCCGTTTTCTCTCTTCAAAACTTATTTTTAACATACAAGCCCTTTTTTTCACCTCAGTCATAAAAGGACCAAATTGGGAAAAACAGAAAGAATCATTTCAAACTTCATTAACAAGCAAACATAGGAACTCAACATTTCCCCAAACTAAGTCAACCCATGCGAAGGACGACGCAGAGGCAGCCCAAAGACGGACTCCTTTCCGCCCTTGTCCGGAAAAGAGTCCGTCCATGAGCGGAAAGGAGTCCGTCCTCCAGCGGAATCTACTCCGTGGATACATTCATTCAACTTATTATCAAACAATCATTTATATAAGAGAAGAATATCTCTGTACCAATTTATTCCGAGCCCTGGCATATCAGACGTTCATCGACAGGATGACACAACCGCAGGCTTGTCATACAATGAAAATGCTACACATATCCAAGTGATACATGCCACCTCCTGGACAACAGACAAACAAAGAAAAAAAGGGTGCATCCAGGAAAAACCGAACACACCCTTCAAATCTTTACTCGCTTAAATGCTGCTTTTACAGCCTCTGCAACCAATAGATGCCCTCCTTCTCGGCATGGAGCGTGTAGTCACCTTTCACTTTTACGCTCTTGACGAGAACGGATACCTTGCAATCTTTCGACGTGATGTATTTCACGCAATACTTGCCGGACGGCAAGGAAAGTTTCACATCCATCGCCTTGTGTACATGGAGCACAGCACCTTGTTTCTCACCGGCTATCATCTCATAGTCCGCAGTCGTCGACGGCACGACATTCATGTAGGGCACGTCGGCCAGGAAGTCTTTATCAGCCACCTGCAAGTTGGGGCATGAGCCGCCTCCCATCAGCACAGCCCAACCCTGCGCGGGATAGTCCTGCGCATAGAGGACGACAGCCTTGTCGGGATATTTCATACGGTATTCGCTCACTGCCCGGTATGCACCTTCGTAGCCCATCTTTCCGACCTTCATCTTGCGTGCATGCTGGCGCGGAGCCATGTTCTTGCCGCCTTCAGGAGCGTAGAGCGAGCCGTCGGCACGGTAATGCCAATAGCGGATGTCGATGATGTCGACGACGGCCGCCCGTTTCGGGTCGTTCAGAATGGCATCCTGCACGTCCTTCGTCGCGCTCAGGGCAACCGTGGCATGCTTGCCTGTCTCCTGTTCCCACTCGGCAATGCAGTCAAGCCAAAACTCCATGAAGTGGAGCGGGCCGGTGTATTCGGCACTGATGAGTTGTACGACATTCTTATTGTCCGCAAAGTTGTTCAGACACTGACGGATGTATTGGCGGTGCAACTCCCGACGCACGGGATGATTGATGTCATAGAATTTGTCTGCCACGAAGATGCGTTTGTCTCCGGCAAAGTTGACAGGCTCACCCATGTCCGTGTTGTTGATGTTATTGGCATCACGCCACGGGCAGTCCACCCAATGTGCGCCAGCCTCAAGAATATTGTGCTGGAAATAATTCTGATGGAAAAGCATCATGCCGGCGGCTTCAGCCTTGTCGGCAAATGTCTTCAGACGATACCAGTACCAAGCATTGGGACGTGTCAGGTCATATTTGCTCAGTCCGTCCCAAGCCTTGCCCTGTCCGGAACGTCCGAAAGGCTGCTCGTAAAGCGGAGCCCAGACATCGCCGTCACGGCGGCGGATGCGTTCATGGTCGGTGCGGCGCAAGTCGTACCACAGGCCGTAGTTATGGTCAAACACGACATTTCCCCGGCGTTTCATCTGCACGAGTGCCGAGTCGATGCGGTCGGTCAAGCCCAATCCTTCCTGGTCAGGCACGAAGCGGGTGACATGCGGTTTGGCCGTCTTGATGAAGTTATATTTCGTGCGTCCGTTCCACCATGTCACTTCCTGGCGATTGCCTTCAAGCAGAAGTCCGTCGGCCACGATATGACCGTTGACTATGCTGAAGTCCATTTTGGCCGGAGCCTGCTTCGGGGAAGCCTTGATGTCGTCGACCGACTTCAAGCCTGTCGCATCGACGGAAGCGGCACATGTGTTCTGTTCAATCCACATGTCCAAGGTCAGGCGTGGTTCAAGGCTTTGCTTTGCCATCTCGGCGGCCTGCTCCACAGTCGGACTGCTGGTGGCATCCATCCAACGGGGCAACAGACGGGCACGCTTGCTGACATCCGTCTTCAGGCGGTCAGCCAACTGCGCATAGAAAAAACTGCGTGGATTGACATGATTGTTCGACTCGCCCCATTCTCCGTCACCTGAGAATGCGCCCCAGCAACCGTATGCCCGATTCGGCGCGTCCTTCACCGGTGTATAACAGAAGAGTTCATTGGCCGTACACTGCCAGAAAAGGCTGTTGCCGGTGTTCCATCCGGCTCCGACCTTGTCCTGTCCCAAATTCATAAACTTCAGGTCATGGCCGTCGATATTGACAATGTCAAACAACAGACCGGCTGCCC
>ENA-ORSI01001735-ORSI01001735.1-human-gut-metagenome-genome-assembly--contig:-NODE-1735-length-17725-cov-4.448161_pt1 | contig 17725 bp, 23 predicted proteins | sample MGYA00242187_ERZ509154 | MGnify/ENA primary metagenome ERZ509154 (study PRJEB26280, sample SAMEA2338627) | human gut metagenome | biome: human gut; feature: human-associated habitat; material: faeces...
GGAGTTGTAAAACGGCGGAAATATCATTGCTGGTATTTCCGCCACTTCTTTTATATACTCTTCGCACTATTCATTCTGTCCACCCAGTTACATAAAATCACAATACTCTCTAAATTTACATTAATATATGTACGCCGCCTTTTCTACCGCCCAGAACAGTTTTTCCTTTGAGATCTGCCCACTGAAAATGCTCGTTGTCTTGCCGTGCAACGAGAAAGTTTCCGGCTCGCTGTGTGAGCTGTGCAAAATTAACGACATAGTCGGAAGCTCCTTCGCTGTACATATAAACGGAAGCTTCAGATCCCATAAATCCAATATCGGCTTCTCCGGAAATAACGGCAGTCATTGTTTTATCGGCTCCAAATCCGGTGACAAGTGTGAGGTCGATGTTTTCATCTTTGAAGTATCTAGTTCTATTTCTATTTTTTTAGTTTCAATTGCTTTAAATTCATGATATCTAACACCACATTCATCAAATAATCTTCTTGAAGCAATCATATTATCTTGATCATGATATTTATCACTTAAATAAATTACTTCTTTAATACCTGATTGAATAATAGCCTTAGCACACTCATTACATGGAAATAACGCCACATATATTTTAGAACCCTCTAAATCTCTTTTATTGCCTCTGAAATTTAGAATAGCATTTAATTCTGCATGACAAACATACAAATATTTAGTATCTAAGGCATTTCCTTCTCTATCCCATGGAAATGAATCATCATTAAAACCATTCGGAGCACCATTATACCCAATTGATAAAATTCTATTATCATCACTTACAATACAAGCACCAACTTGAGTTGATGGATCTTTACTTCTTAAGGCTGACAATTTTGCAATTCCCATAAAATATTCATCCCAAGATAAATAATCTATTCTTTTTTTTACTTCCATTTATATTCACCATCCTAATATAATTCTAACAAATTTTTAAGAAAAATAAAAGAGTTGTTTAAAAATTAATCATTTATTTTTCAACAACTCTATAAGGTTTTATATTTACTTTATTAGATTTAATCAACTTAATATATTCTTTTATATCAATGGAACTAACTCTATCAATAAATTCATCTATCAATTTCTTTGATAAAATACATTCTTTATATTCAAAACCAGGATAATATTCACTTGGATAACTTTTATAATCATTTTTAGTTATATTATATTTATCTGAGATATATTTACCTAAACAATTATAAGCAAAATACAAATCTTCCCTGAACTTTTCATAGCTATTTTTTAATAAATATTGTTTATCAAAACATTCATCAAAAAACAAATAATCAGTTACTAAATGAAGAAACCATCCCAATTCAAAATCATCTAATTCTTTTCTTTCTTTTAAAAATGAATATAAACTAACTTTACTTTGTAAATAACTAACATTATTAGTTCCTCGATTACTATCAGTATAATGAGCTTGATCTTTATCATCTGCAGCATCCGGATATAAACTACCAGCTATAAAATTATCATAATCGGATATATTATTTCTTTCATAATATTTTTTAGCAACAGCTAAATGTATTGCAGAACTAGCCATTATTTTAAATAATCCTTTATTACATCTAAATTATCCATACTAATATCTATATTATTACTTTCAAACATATCTTTTAGTACAAACTTTTTATTATTTATTTCATCTTCACCAAGTATTATTACATATGGAATATTTTCTCTATTTGCAAAATCAAGACTTCTTTTTAATTTTCTATCTTTCATTTCAATTTCCACATTTATTCCCATATTTCTTAATTTGTTGGCTAAATCTAATGCTTCAATTTTAACCGACATTGGAATAATAAATACTTCTATACTATTATTTTTATTAAATTCATCTCTGGTTTTTAATATTTCAAAAATTGATGTTAATCCAAAACTTATACCCACCGCTGGATATTTTTCTCCATCATTAATATACTCACCAATCATGTTATCATATCTACCACCACCACCGATAGAACTTGTAACAATACCACTTTTGTCATATACTTCAAAAACATTTCCAGTATAATAGTCTTGACCACGAGCAAGAGTTAAATCAAGAACGCATATATCATTATATCCTAATTTAGAAATATATTTATTTAACGAATCAATTTCTTCAATACCATTTTTCAATACTTCATTATCACTATCTACAAACTTACTTTTAATACTTTCTAAATCCATCTTAAACATTAACAGTAAACTACTTACTTTAATTTCTTCTATGCCTAAGTCCACTAAGTACTTCACTAACTCAGCCTCAGTTATTTTATTCATTTTATCAATTATAGTAATAACACTACTTATTTTACTATCTTCAATTCCAACTTCACTTATTAAACCACGCATTAAGTTTCTATTATTATATTTAATAATGATATCAATACCTAATCTTTTAAAAGCTGAAATATATAAACCTAATAACTCGGCTTCAACAAGTTGTCCAGATATACCTACAACATCAGCATCACATTGTGTAAATTCTCTATCTCTGCCAACTTTAACTGGACCATCTCTAAAAACTTTAGCTATTTCGTATCTTTTAAATGGAAAACTAATATTATTTTTATTTAAAGCAATAAACTTTGCAAATGGAACTGTTAAATCATATCTAAGACCTAACTTACGATCTCCTTGATCTGTTAATTTATAAATTTCCTTTAATAAATCATTATTTTCATCATACTTATCTACAAGCATATCCAAATAACATAGTATCGGAGTTTCAATTGGCTGATAACCAAATTCTTCAAATGTAGTTTTTAAAATTTCATTTATATAATTTCTAATTTTTTGTTCTTTAGGTAAAAAATCATAACCACCTTTTACATTTTGTATTTTCATCTTTAATTCCTTTCTTCATATTAAATAAGCACTTGTAACAACTTTTAATGTCGTATTAACAAGTGCGTAATTTTATAATGATGAATTAATGTTACTATTAATTTCTTCATAATCTTCGCCTTCCAAAGTAACTAAATTATACCATATTAAAGATATTTTTGTCAAAAAAATATACCAATTATAACAAATATATGTTATAATCATTATGTACTTGCCTGTATGGCGGAATTGGTAGACGCGATAGACTCAAAATCTATTTTCAGAAATGGAGTTCCGGTTCAAGTCCGGATACAGGCACCATAAAAAATTGTAAGCTCGGTTAACGAGCTTTTATAATATATTTTTTTCAGGAGGTGGTTATTTGAAAACTTACATAGTACTAGATGAATCAGGGGCTATGCATTTAAAAGATGAAAGATATTTTGTAATTGCTGGTTTTATTACACGAGAACTTCATAAAGTTACTTCATCACACAAGAAAATAGAAGCATTAGTAAAAAATAGAAAAAATATTCCTATTAATAAAAAAATAGAATTAAAGTCGTCTCGTATTAACGATAGTCAACAAGCACTCTTTTTAAATGAACTATACTCACTACCAGATGTTGTTCCAATAGCTATAATAGTTGATAAAGAAAACTTAAAAAAGTTTGGAGCATCAGAAAATGTTGCATACAATTTCTTTGTCAAAACTCTTTTAAAATATTTATTCAGATGTAACCTACCAATCTTGCAAACAAATCAAATTGAACTAAGAGTTGACAATAGAAACAACTCGGTAAAAACATTAAAAGATTTAGAGACCTTTTTGCAATGGGAATTTGAATTAATGGATTTAGAGTTCAATGTAAAATATTTAAACTCAAAAAATAACAGAGATATTCAAATGGCTGATTATGTTACAAATATGATTTGGAAAAAACACAATTGCCAAAACGAAGATTTATCTAGAAGAGTTCCTATTTATTATAAAACATATATTTCAAAATTTCCCCTTAAATTATTTGGAAATAACCCTAGTTTAAAACAATTGTGCACTGCCAAAGAAAAGAATTAATGAAATTAACACAAAAAAAGAATTTTTAATTGCTTTTTTCAAAAGGCGTGGTATAATATTACCAGAAGACCTTTAAGGTGTATCGAACCAAGCACATTAGTGCGAATGTTCTAATCGTATGTTAAGTACGAGATCCCTTAGGCAAGAAAAACAGTCCTTCGACTGTTTTTTCTTTTATTTCAATATTCCATATCCAAATTTAACCTCATCAAAAAACAAAAAGTTATGTAAAGGATAAAATGTTAAAATTACAAACATTATACAACCTAAAGCAATAATTATAACAGGTAATATATTAATATTCATCTCTTCCCCAGTTAATATTTTATAGCCAATATATTCCATAAAAATATAAGTTATAAGCATTAAACTAATAGAAATAAGCATTGATTCTCCCAGCCATAAATAAAAAGGAACAAAGATAATTAGATAAAATATAACCCCGAGTATTGATTTAACCATAGCTTCAATATAAAAATTATTTATTTTAATATTATTTTTTTTGCATAAAACAAATTCTAGAATACTTCCCATAAATAGACAAAAATAAATAATTTTCATGTGTTCCCAGATAGACTCATTAACAGGAAAAAATAAAGCAAATATATTATTTGGAAACCAATCGTAAACAAAGTGCCATAAAAAAGATAATAAAAAAAGAAAAACAACATTAATTATTTTAATTTTTTTTAAAGACATAATATCACCATTAAATATTATGCATAACTCTTATTAAAATATGTTATTTTTCTTCCTTATAAATAGATGTAAATAATTCTTGTTCATCGGTTTCATTTGCATTATCCATTGGTAAATCTGGCAAATCACTAATCGTAGCAAGCCCAAAATAATCTAAAAACTCACTAGTTGTACGATATAAATTAGGTTTTCCAGGCAAATTACTTTTACCACTTATTTTAACTAAATCTTTAGCCATTAACTTTCTAATCATATTAATACTTGCAAGTCCTCTAAGTTCATCTACCTCTGCTCTAGTAATTGGTTGATTATAAGCGATAATTGCTAAAGTTTCTAAAGCTGCTTGTGATAAAGTATTTGTACCTCTTGTTGTAATTAACTTTTGATAATATTCTTTATGTTCTTGTTTAGTTGTTAATTTAAAAGCATCTCCAATAAAACTAATTCTAATACCACGATTATCTTTATTATATTCTTCTCTCAAATTCTTAAGTAACTCTTGAGCTTCTTTTTTTGTAATTGCCATTATTTCCACAATATTATCTAAAGTTATCCCTTCATCTCCAACTACAAATAAAAGTCCTTCTAAAATTGCTTCTTTATTCATACATTCACTCTTTCTATATAAATTTCTCCAAAATTACTATCTTGTCTTAAAGTAATCTCTTGCGTTTTACACATATCTAAAATAGATAAAAATGTTGCCACAACTACATCTTTACTATATTCTTCAAAAAGATCAGTAAATTTAACATTTTTTCTTTTACTAATAAATTCTCTAATATATTCTTTTCTTTCTTCTACACTTATTTCTTTTCTAGTTATTCTAGTATTAATAGGTTTTTGATAAGACATTCTTTTATTTAACTCTATTAAAGCAACCTTTAAAAGCTCAACATCCATATTACCTTCCAACTTTTCTTTAGTATCTACAAATTCATTTAAATTTTCAGGTAATTTTGTAAAAAACTCATTTCTTTTTTCTTCTAACTCTTTAAATACGTTAGTTACATTTTGATATCTTTCATACTCTATTAATTTATTTTTTAGATCTTCTTCACTATTTATTGAAAATTCATCATTATCTTCACTATCACTATCTAAATTAAGTAATAATCTACTTTTTAAATGAATTAATTCTGCAGCCATAACTAAATATTCACTTGCATCATCTAAATCATATGCAGGAATACTTTCAATAAATTCTAAATACTTATCTATAATATATTTTGTATCAATTTCATATATATCCATTTTAGCTGTTTTAACTAAGTGAAGAAGTAAATCTAGTGGCCCTTCAAAATCATTAATACAAAGCTTCATAAAACCTCCCTATTTACATGTATACCCCATTGATGTTAATTCAAAATTCATTACTTTTGCATCAGTATCTTTTGGATAAAATGTTTTCAAATTAATTTTCTCATCACCAATAGTATTTAAATTAATAATGGTTCTAAAACTTAAAACATTATTTATAGTTTCTATACTAGATGAAACACCTTCAATTGAATTATAAGAAACTTGCATTGCTTGATAAGTTCCATATAAGGTATTAAAGTTTGCATCATCAACACCAACTTCATAGAGCAAACTAATTGCATATACTTTATTATTATTAAGTAAATAATCCACTTTTTCATAATCTTTAGTACATGTTAACGTAGCCATATTATTTTCATCAGCAGTTGCAACATATGCTGGATAATTATTCTTACTAATACTTAGTATAGTTAAAGAATAAACATTTGAATCTGTTAAAGAAAAAGTTACTTTTAATGTTTCATTCGGACTTACAATTTCATCTCTTAACATTAATCTTTGCAAAAGTTTTTTATTTTGATCATATAAATTAATAAAATAATTATAATTTGCAAGTTCCAATATCTCATTACTTGTATTTATTATATCAAAACTTATATTACTTTCATATACTACAATATTATTAATTTTAAACTTTTCAAATATTATTTCTGGTTTATCACTTATAACATACTCTTTAATTGTAGTTTTATTATCATCATCAGTTGTATTATTTTTATTATCACTTGGAGTATCCGGAGTTACTACATCAGGATTAAAATAATTATTTATATATTGAGAAATTTCTGGCAAATAGATAACACCTACAATAAAAATTGCAAATATTAAAAATAACCAAAAAATACCCAAAATACTTACTTTTTTCTTATCTTCTACAACAGCAAGCGTAGTTGGTGTTAATTCTTCTTCATTTATAACTATTTGTTTTTTCTTAGCCATTATATTCATCCCATTTCATTCTATAAAGATTATACTATAATTAATTCTTTTAAACAAGAAGAAACTAGGATTTTTTATAATCCTAGTCTACCTTTTTTATTAACACATGATAATGAAATGAAGAGTAAGTTTTATCATTAGATTCATAAAAATCTTCAATATGATTAATGAAAATTATTTTAAAATCTTTAAAAAGTTCTTTAATCAAATCATAATCTGCATAAAAATGAGGAATTTTATATTCTGGTCCTTCTTCCATTCTAAGTCTAGTATTTTCATCAACTAATGGCCATGAATCTTGCTTAAATCCCCAAGTAGATTTAGACCCCAAAGTTAAATAACATTCACCATTATTTTTTAATACTCTATATAGTTCTTTTATAATTTGTTTTACTCCTTCTGTATCTTGATGAGAAATAACATTTCTACATAATATACAATCAAAAAATTCATTTTCATAAGGAAGTTCAAGCATATCGCCAACTTTTAAATCTGCTTTCAAATCTAGATTTTTTAACCACTCTTTAGTTTTCCTTATTCCTTCCTTACTAATATCAAAACCACTTACATTAAATCCATTTTCAGCAAATAAAACAGTATGTCTTCCTAAACCACAACCTAAATCAAGAAAATTTTTAAAATTTAGATTTTCCCATCTATTTAGCAAATAATAAGATTCCACACTTGGTATCTTCCATGGACAATCTATATCAGACTTAACTATTTTCCAATCCCATCCCTTAGATTTAATCATTTTACCTTCATTAATCCAAAAAAAGACTCATTTAAAGTCTTTTTAACAAGCTGTATTATCCTTACAAACATTATCTTTTTTATTAACTGCTTCTATAATTGTTTTATATTCTTTTTTTAACTCTTCTTTTTGTTTATCTGTTAAAACTACATAAGGATCTGTTTGACTTTCTACAGTTGCTTCATGAAATCCTACAACTTTTCCATTTTTAACACCCACAACTGTCGGAGCATATAATCTTTTAACACCAGTATCATACATATTACCAGCATCATCATTTACATAGAATTTTTGCAAATACTTATCTAAAAATTTTACTATTTCATAATATGCATCTGTTCCTTTTTTAGTTAATTCAGGCTCAATACTTCCAGAAAACTTATAAGTATCTCTAATATTTAAAATATCAACATAATATATTTTTTCAACATTCATTTCATTAGCTATATCAAGCAAAACCGGAACAGCATTTCTACACCAAGGACATGCTGCAAAACCAAAATAAATTATTGCATCTTCATTTTTTAATACTTCAAGAATTTCTTTACCTGTCTTATAAACAATTGGATTTTTTTCAGATATTTCTACATTAACATATTTTTCATCACTATTTTCATTAACAAGTTCATTTAATGCTTCATATTCATTTTTAAATTTTATTGCATCACTAATCTTTTCATCTTTATGAGTTATTATTGCATAACCACATAAACCAATAACAAGTGCTGCACACACAAATATCACTATCATATATATTTTATTACTTTTTTCCATATTTATCTTACTCCCTTACTATAATAAATTTTTAACACCCTAATATTCTTGTTGATAACTTGCGCCAGCTGTCACGCCTGCACAAACCGCAGACGCGACAGACATTTTTCTACTCAAGTTTACTCCTGTCCTTCTTACCACTGCATAATTTTTTACCCCGTTTGCCTAGCACCTCCGTCGCTAGACTAACAATATGTCCTAACTTAGTTTACTCGCACAGGGTCACTCATACTTCCTGACCCTGATACATATTTTACCGAAGACTCAAGATTGAAGGACGGACGCACCCCATAGCTATCAGACACATAGTCGTAGCTGACATTGCCAATGCTATCCACAAAGAACGCATAATTCGTATTGTCGGAACTGCGCGAAATAGTCCATTCATAAGAACCTAAATACAACCAATTTGTACTCGTTGCTGCTCTATAGTCTTTTGTTTCATCACTTTCATTATATCCAACTAATGTCCATGCACTTGGACTTGCACTATAATAATAATCTGTTACATACATTAATCCTATTTTTTTATTTACTGTTGTTGTTGATGCACTACTTCCTATTTCATATTGATATGCTGTTTTAGGTACTGAAGTTACTATATTAGACCATGAACCTCCTCCGACTTTCCATGTTGTTGTTGCTATTTTGTCTGCTATTGTTCCAAGACTTGTCAAATATTCTCCATTTAAATATGTATTTAAACTTGAACTTGACCAAGTATTGTCAGCTGATGTATCATCCCATTTTTGGTCACCAACTGATTTTGCTCTTATTACTTTTGTTTGATTTCCAAATACTCCTATTATTCTAAATAAATTTGCATCTGGACATGTTGCTTCATCTGAACCTAAGCAAATATAATTATTTACACTATCACTTGCTCCTGCATATCTATAGCTATTATCTCCAGCTCCATTCGTTAAACTTGAATTATGATAGTATAGTGAATTTTTTCCTTGGGTTTCTGTATATTGCGATTTTACATATTCTCCAAGTGTTGGTAATTTATATTCCTCTTTTTGTATCATTAACTTAGCGCTAAAACTTTTTCCTGCATTTCCAGCTTGATTAGAATTATAGTTTACAAATGTTACTGTTATATTCCATTGTTCTGTTTTACTTGATGTTTTTGTTATTTCTCTATTATCAAATAATGTAATTACTCCACTTTTAGTTGTTATATCAAAACCTGAGATTGATGCACCTTTTCCATCTGTGACATTTGTTTTATATGTTAAACCCGTTATACTTTTTATTTCGTTTCCACTTGCATCTTTTATTGTCAAAAGTATTTCCGGTGTATTTGCATCTTGTGTATATGTAAATGTATTTTCAGATATATTTAAATACATATAGTAATGTTCTGTTGCGGTATTTGTTTTATTATTTGCAGTTAGCATTGCTTTTGCAAACGTTGTACCCGTTTGATTTCCTTTGCCACTAGCAAAATTTTCTTGATTAAGCGATAAATTTAATGCTGAACCAGCCTCAAATGTAAATGTATCTACAGTACTTGCATTTATTTTAATATCTGTAGATTTACCTTCCCCTGTTTGGGCTATAAAGTATGCAAATGTTGCAGTAACGAGTGTTAATGCTAATGCAATTATACTTGCTATACTTATTATTTTGGTTTTTTGATTCTCCATTTTTATCTACTCCTCTTTAATTTATTCTTCACCATAAGATAATAATACCATTTTTTTTATAATAAGAAAACTAGTTTTTATAAATTTCACAAAAAAAATTAATATTTTATTTATTTTTCTTTATCTAACTCTTCTACAGAATAAGTATTATAACCTTCATAATTATAACTTGCATCAATACCTTTCATATAAATAAGTCTATTATTTATATCATCAGTTAAAGCATTACTTAATAATAATTTAATTTCTGTATCTTTAATTGGACTTCTTTCCATTGCAAGTAAATATTCTTCCTTTTTTACTTTACTCCAATCAATTACTTTATTAAGATTTTTCTTTAAAATAACATCTAACCAAATTCTCATACTTCTTCCATTACCTTCACGAAAAGGATGAGCAATATTCATTTCCGCATATTTTTCAATAATTTTATCAAATGTATCCTCCGGCATCATATCAATTTTATTTAAAATATCTTTTAAATAAATAAAAGATGCAAATCTAAAACTACCTTTAGATATATTTACTTCTCTAATATTACCAGCAAAATTATAAATATTATCAAATAAATATTTATGTATTTTAGATAATCCATTAAATGTTCCATTTATATCATTTAATATATTTTTATCAAATAATTCTAAAGCTTTTAATTTAGTAACTTTCTCTTCTATTTTTGTTAATTTATTTTCATTATGCATTTTTTACCTCATCAGGAAAATAATAACATAAAAAATCAGAAAAAGCTACTTTTTCAAGTAGCTTTTATAACTTTACATCACAATCATCATCATGGGAATTTATAAGTCCAATTGCTTGTAAATAAGAGTAAATTATTGTTGAACCCACAAACCTCATTCCTCTTTTAAATAAATCTTTTGATAATTCATCAGATATACTTGATGTTGTTTTACCAACTTCTTTTATTGGATATTTTTTAAAATACTTAAGTAAATAATTTTTAAAACTACCAAATTCACTCTCAATATTCATAAATATTTTAGCATTATTAATACTTGCTTTAATTTTTAGTTTATTTCTAATAATATTTTTATTATTAGAAAGTTCTTCTATTTTTACATCATCATAATTAATTATCTTTTCTATATCAAAATCATCATAAGCTTCTTTAAAAAACTCTCTTTTATTTAAAACGCATTCCCAGGAAAGTCCTGCTTGAAAACTTTCTAATATTAACATTTCAAATAAATACTTTTCATCTAAATTAAGTATTCCCCATTCATTATCATGATACTCTACATATAAAGGATTATTTACATTACACCATTTACATCTATTCATCTTAATACCTGTTTCTTTTTACTAAAAATATTATTTAATATAATAAATATCACTATAAATAAAATCATGAGGCCCATATTAATAAAAATAGGTTTTAAATTACTAAAGTTTAAAACTTCTAAACTTGCCAGTAATTCATTAGAATTAATATAATAATATGCTGGAAACACATGGGCTATTTTCAAAACACTATCAGGCATCCACATAACTGGTATAAAAGCACCACATAAGAATGCTTGAGATAAAGCTACAACATTTACAATACCCGATACTGCTTCTTTTTTATTTACTAATGTACTAACCAAAAGAGATAAAGCTAAAGCCACAACAGCAAATATAAATGTATTTAAAATATAAATTAAACCTCTTTTACTAAACATAATATTACCAAATACAATAAACCCTAAAATAGTATATAAAATAACTACAAATAACACATATAAAATACTTGATAACATAATACACTTATTATATTTTTTATAATTCATACTACTTATAATAGTTCTTTTCTTAACACTTTCTTCATTAAAAGAAGATAAAACCAAACAAATAATAAACATAACAACTGCTATAATACTATAACTTGCAAAATTATAATATCTTGAAAGTCTAGTTAATTCTGTAGTATTTATTTTTGTTGCAAGTTCTACATTTGCATTAGTTTTTAATGAATCATTTGTTTTTTCTACTAATATACTTTTATCACTAAATTCATCATGAAGTACATCTTGTATTTTTAAATACCTTTTAAGTAACATTTCTGCTAAACTTGATGAATAATCTTTACTTGATTTAATTTTAATTAAAGGATTATTACCATTTAATACTTCATCTTCATAACCTTCATCTATATAAATTACATAATTTGCATCTCTATAAAATATTGCATCATCTATTTTTTCTTCTTCTAAATCTATATCAAGAATATTTGCATTATCATTAAAATACTTAACTAGATTATTTGAAAGTACACTTTTATCATTATCAACTATTATTACATCTGGTTTACTACTTTTAAAGTCCTCAGTTACATCACTACTACTCATACTTAAAGTACCAAATATAAGTAACAAAACAGTATATCCAATTATAGTTCCTTTATATTTATTAACAACTTTCCAAAAAGTCTTAAATACTGTCATATTTTTGCCTCCTTAAAACAATACTAGATATACTTAATAAAATAAAAGAATATAATATTAAGCTAATTACATTAAAGAAATATCTATTTAAAGTATCATAATAATATAAAGAATAAAAACCATCTGTAATCAATGCAGCAGGATTAATCTTATTAATAATTGGTATATTTTTATCAATTACATATTTCATTGTTATACCCATCATACCAGATAAAAAAGAATAAAACATTGTTATAGCAATTAATATGCCACTCTTTGCATTTTCATTTACTTTAAAAATTGATGCTATAAACACACCAAGCGATAAACCTGCTACTGAACCAACTATAGAAAGCAATATAATATACCATATATTAGAATCATAATTTATCTTTAAAACAAATATAGTATATAAAAATAAAATAATTAATCCCACAAATTGCACAATAATACTAGCAAGTAACCCACTTAATATTAAATTACTTTTTTTAACTGGTGTAATACTACTTCTTTTTCCAACATCACTTAAATTAGGCATACTTTTATTAATAATATACATAGATAATATTCCTCCATATAAAGCAGCCATTGCTATTAAAGTATAATATTCTATCATAGTATAACTTAAATTACTTCTAGAAATATTTTTAATATTTACATCACTATTTAATTTATTTAATATATTACTTGTAATAACATCTATATCATAATTTCCTTTATTTACTTCTTCATTAATACTTAAATTTATAATATTTTTTTCACTATTTACTTCATCTACAAAAAACTTAAGTATCGTTTCATATATTCCATTATCATTTATTTTAATATTTACATCATTATCAATAAACTCAAGATATCCAGTTACTTTTTTATCTTCTAATAATTTATTAGCATCACTCTTACTTACATATTTTACATTAAATAACTTATTATCACTCTTACTTACACTTTTAATTGCTTCTTTAAATATTTCATTATTATTAAAATCATTACTTTCTATAACTGCTATATCAAATGGATGAAATACTTCATTATTTTCAATATCTTTAAAAGCTAGTTTAAAAAATGTTCCAAGAATAATGGGAAATATAAATGTCCAAAAAATTAAACTTTTATTTCTAAAAAGAATTTTTAAAGAATATTTAAAATTATGTTTAAACATCAATCTCTCAAATCCTTTCCAGTTAATTCCAAAAATACATCATTTAGTGTTGGTCTTTCAGAAAATATCTTTGAATATGCAACCTTTTTTTCATGCAAATAATCTATTAATTTACCTAGATTATCTTTTCCCTTTTTATAAACAACTACTAGTACATTTCCTTGATAATTTAAATCTAAAACTGTTTTAAATTCTTTAATTTCTTTTAATGTTTCTTCACTTATATTTTTTACTTCCACAGTTATTTTTTCTTCTAATTTAGCAAGAGTCTTTAATTCATCAGTAGTACCTTTAGCAATAATCTTACCCTTATCTAAAATAATAATTCTATCACAAATAATTTCCACTTCTTCCATATAATGAGTTGTATAAACAATTGTTGCACCTTCATCACGAAGTTTTTTAATACCATCCAAAATATTATTTCTACTTTGAGGGTCAACTGCAACAGTGGGTTCATCTAAAAATATAAGTTTAGGTTTATGAGCAATACCACAAGCAATATTTAAACGACGTAATAATCCTCCGGATAACTCTTTAGGATAAAACTTTATAAAGTCATTTAATCCTACCAAATTAATAGCATCCATTACACATTTTTTTCTAATTTCTTTATCTCTTATATATAAACCACAAAAATAATCTATATTTTCATAAACAGTTAATTCTTGAAATACTGCCACTTCTTGAAATATAACACCAATATCTTTTTTTATTTCATAAGAATCTGGTTTCATTACATGCCCAAATATCTTAATACTTCCACTACTATAATTTAATAGTTGTAAAATTGAATTAATCGTTGTTGATTTTCCACTCCCATTTGGTCCTAAAAGACCTAATATTTCACCTTCAAAAACATCAAATGACAAATTATCTATTGCTTTTAAATTTTTATATTCTTTTGTTAAATTCTTTACTTCAATTATCTTTTTCATTATCTATTCTCCTTATATACATTATTCTTTCTTTTAAACTAATCTTACTTATTTCATAACCATACTTTTTCAAATTCTTTTTCATTTAAGAATGAATGATTAATTTTAAAACCTAATATTTCTTCTATTTTTACAAATGTAATTTTTCTTACATCTTCATTTTTAATATACATCCATAACTTATCATACTTCATTATTTTTCAGCACCTAATAACATTAATGCCTTAAACTCACTAGATAAAAGATTACTTATCTCTTCATCTGTTAAATTTACTGCACCACTTGCAATTAATGTTGCAATTCCATGTGTAAACAACCACATTTTTACATGAAACGATTTTAAATCTTTACCTACCAAACTAGTACTCATGTTTATGTATTTTTCTACCTCATTAAAATTACCATCAGCTACATCAATAAATTCGTTTATTGAAAGATTAGTTTTACTCATAAATAATACTTTAAAAATATTTTTTTCTTCTTTAGCAAACTTTATATAATTTATCCCTGTTTGCTTATATTTAGGCATTTCATCATTCATATTATTAGTTAAGAAATCATAAAAGAACTTAATCATTACTTTATTTAATTCATTCATTAGATCTTCACTATTTTTAAATTGATAATATATTGGCCTTATTGAACAATTAAGTTTTTTAGCAATCTCTCTATTACTAACAGCATCAATTCCCTTTTCTCTAACTATTTCTAGAGCTGTATTTAAAATACTATCTTTACTTATACTTATATTCTTTGGCAATTTATCACCTTCCTAATTATATTGTATCACATGATACAATATTGGTAAAGAAAAAAACTAAATGAATTTACATTATTATATTTATTTTTTAAACTATTAAAGCTACCCGCAACTGTTGAACCACCACTAGTTACAAAAACATAAACACTTTTTCCATCAAAATTATTTTCTTCCATGAATGTATCTATAATAGATGGTTCACGATACCACCACACAGGAAATCCCACAATAACCTTTTTATAATTTCCAAGATTATCTACTTTTTTAACAATACTAGGTCTAGAATTTACATCTTCCATTTCTACCGTTGATCTACTACTTTTATTAGTCCAATCTAAATCTTCACTTGTATATTTTTCTACAGGTTCAATTTCAAATAAATCTCCATCAACTGACTTTGCTATTTCTTCTGCAACTCTTTTTGTTGTTCCTGTCGCTGAAAAATAACACACTAAAACTTTTTCCATAAAATATCCATCTTTCATACTTTAATTATAATACTATTTTTAATTGAATGCAATTTCTGTATCAATATTATCATCTACTATAGCAATTATCAAAAATATAATACCACTTATTAAAATTAAGAATGAACCAATAAATGAGGCATACCTAAGCGCAATTTTTTTATTACTATCCCCTGGTTTTAATTCCAATACATCATCATAAGAATCTTTAGTAAAATAATAATATATAAGAAGTAAAATACTAAAAATAAGTATCATTAACCATTGATATTCTTTTTTACTCTTTTCACTTTTAGTTAAAATATAGTTCTTTTCCTTACCATTTGCATACCAACTCAAAACAATAATACCTATATATATTATCCATATATAATTTTCTATTTTAATATCTTTCAACCTACTTAAATCCTCATTCATAATAAAGTATATTATTTTGGGCTTTCAGTTCATACCCATAAGGTTAACTTTTTTAAGTTTCAAAAAATTCACGTTCAATTTATCAACATAATTAGTATATTATATTACTGGTATCATTTTAAAAAGACTTTAACACAAATTGTATAAATAAGTTGATGTTCTAATAAAAATATTTTATAATATATTACTAAGTCAAGAATTAGAAAAAGAATCAAAATATAAAAGGAGGAAAAATGGAAAAAGAACAATTATTATATGTATCATTAGATGATAGTGGAAAGCTAAACAAAAAAGAAAAATACTTAGTTTATGCAGGACTTTTCTTTACTAACAAGAAAGAACTAGAACGTTTTAAAGCAGTATATAAATCAATTAGAAATAATATAGCCAAAAAAGATATTTACCAAAATATTGACGAACTAAAAGGACACACATTAGAAAGCAAAGATAGATTAAGATTATTAAGATATATTTATAAATTTAATACTGCTGGATTAATAGTAGATAATTCACAAATCACAAAAAAAGATATTTTAATCAGTAAAAATGCAAAAGGTAGATACAGAGATTATGTAATCAAACTATTAATAAAAGATATTATTATACATTTAATTAAAGAAGGAAAATTAAATCCCCATAAAAAACTTACTTTAATTATAAATATGGACCAAGAAAGTTCTAAAACTAATGGAAAATATAAATTAGATGAAGGCATTTATGAAGAACTAATTAAGGGAATTATTAATTATAACTATGGTTTTACTAGTATTCCAATTTTATTTAATGAATTAACCATAAAAATATACTCACAAAATTCAAAAGACAGCATAATTATACAAGCATCCGATTTGATTGCAAATAACATTTGGAGAAATATGATAAAAACTGGAGAAATAAATTCTGGAATAAACGTTTTAAAAAAGTTTCCATAAAAAAAGAGTGGAATTGTACCACTCCCCAGTTTATGTGGTGTAAATATACACTTAGTCCACAGACCACCATAAATCTGTCCACCATGACAAAGCATTACTGCTTTCGGTACAAATAATATATCACATAATATAATATTTGTCAAATTTAGTATATGCAAATTTATTTAAAATATGTTATATATAAAAGAAGTTTTTAATATATTAAAAATTTTAAGTAATTGCGCCTTAATTGGCATTCGGCAATCTTGCCGAGAATTTGATAGATACCAATTTGTATCTTTTTTAATTGACATATTATTACATACTGGATGTGGCCACACTTAAAATTAAGTATTGTCACATTTTTATTTATATATAAAACAAAAAAATGAGTTTTCCTCCAACTAAAGAATTCCACAAATACATTAAGCATACCCTTTAGTATCTTGGCAAACTACTCACTCACTAATTAAATAATATCAAAATTAATATTACATGTCAATTTTATACATACATCTATTTATATAATAATGACTTATTTTTTTACTTTTAATGGCCAACTTTTATGGCCAAGTTACAAAAAAAAAGAATATTATTGCTAATAT
>ENA-ORSI01001737-ORSI01001737.1-human-gut-metagenome-genome-assembly--contig:-NODE-1737-length-17717-cov-4.863436_pt1 | contig 17717 bp, 20 predicted proteins | sample MGYA00242187_ERZ509154 | MGnify/ENA primary metagenome ERZ509154 (study PRJEB26280, sample SAMEA2338627) | human gut metagenome | biome: human gut; feature: human-associated habitat; material: faeces...
AAGCATCACACTTAAACAAATTATTCCCATTAATAAATAAAATATTCTCATAATAAAATATATATGTTAAAATAATTAAGGTGATGTTATGAAAAAAATATTTACAAGTATATTAGTTTTATTTAGTCTTTTAATATTAAGTGGCTGTAGTAACAATGAAAAAGATATCGAAAAAAATCCCCTAGTTACTATGGAAATAGAAGATTATGGCACTATAAAAATTGAATTATATCCAGAATATGCTCCGAATACAGTAGCAAATTTTGTTAGTCTAATTGAAAATGGTTTTTATGATGGACTTACTTTTCATAGATTAGTCCCAGGTTTTGTCCTTCAAGGTGGAGATCCTGACGGTGATGGCACTGGTGGACCAGGTTATACAATTGATGGTGAATTTAAAGCAAATGGTTACACCAAAAATACATTAAGTCATGACAAAGGGGTAATTTCAATGGCAAGAAGCATGGACTATGATTCCGCTGGCAGTCAATTCTTTATTGTTTTAGATGACTCCGCCAAAAGTTCTTTGGATGGAATGTATGCTGGATTTGGTCGTGTAACTGAAGGTATGGAAATACTAGAAGAAATCGAAGCCAATGAAGAAATCGCGGATGATGCCACCGGAGCACTTGAAGAAAATATTACCATAACAAAAGTAACCGTTGATACTTTCGGTTATGAATATACTGTCGAAAAAAATTAAGTTGCTGATTTATTATAAGTGATCATCAGCACTTTTTTATTTTCTAAACTAGCCATTATTTCTAAAATAAGAATAGATGCTTCACTTAAAGCAGCACTATATAGCTTGTTAAAATCTCTAAGATATTTATCTTGCACTTCTTTTTGCATAGTTTTTGAATAATGAAAAGATAAAAATGTAAACTTACGAGCATTTTTAGCAGTTAAAAAGTCTATTATCTTGTAACCCAATTTTTTAATTCCTAGTCTGTCCAATCTATAAAGAGAAATAAAACCTTGCATATTATTTACCCCTCGTAACATCATACTTCCCACATCTTCTAATTCATAAACATCTTTAAACAAATTATTTAAAGAATCCTTAGTCCCCTTCTTAAATTTAATTTTAGGCATTTTAAATTCATAAGGATTTAAAACCAAATAATCAAGCATACTTTCTAAAGTTTCATGTCTTCCATTATTTTCCCAAGTATTTTTATCCAATTTATCAAAATAACAATTACATTTATTGTTTAACCACGGATGTATATAAGAATCCAACACATGATGAGCAATGTAGCCATAAAGTAAAATTTCTAAATCTTCATCATTAGTATCTATAATTTCCTCTTGCCATTTAATAACTAAATCCCTAAATTTACAACTGGCAATGGTCCTAACAATTTCATTTCTTTTACCAAAACATTTTAATTCTCTAAGCTTAATAAAAAACAACAGATCATGTCCTTGCCCTGCTACTAAAAATAAATCTTTATCTTTATTAAAACTTATCTTTTTCTCTAAGTCTTTCATAAATTTAAAATGTGTATATGTCCCAGCCATAAAATACCTCTTCTTAAATTATAGTGCAAAAAATTAAAATTTGCTATATAATTATAATGGTGATAATATGAATATAATAACTTACATAATTTTAGGAATTATCCAAGGTATTACTGAACCGCTTCCAATTTCTAGTAGTGGTCACATCTATTTATTCAAAAACATTTTTGATACTACTATATTTAATACTTTAAATTTTGAAATAATTTCTAATTTTGGTTCCTTTATAGCCATATTTATAATATTTTGGAAAGACATAAAGGAATTAGTAATAGCATTTTTCAGTTATATATTTAAAAAAGAAACTAGAGAAAAATACTTAAAAAAATTCAAATATTGTTTATATGTCATTATTAGTACCATTCCCGTTGGTATCACTGGTTTCATTTTTAAAGATAAAATTGAAGATTTATATTCCCTAAATGGTTTAGCAATAGCATTTTTAATAACAGCCTTAGCATTATTTATAGTTCGCAATATGAAAGGAACTAAAGAAGATTATGACATAATGCTAAAAGATGCTATTCTTATTGGTTTGTTACAAGCCGTAACCATAGTTCCAGGTATTAGTAGAAGTGGTACAGTATTAGTTGCTTGCTTACTTTGTGGTTTAAAAAGAGAAACTGCTTTAAAATACACATTTATCCTATACTTTCCAGTAAGTGTTGCTACCATGATTCTAGGAGTAAGTGATTTAGCAAATACAACTGAACTTTCTAGCATGATAGTTCCGTATCTAGCGGGTATGATTGCTGCTGGAATTGTAACCTATTTCTCATACAGATGGTTAAGTTCTTGGGTTAAAAAAGGAAAACTTTGGAAATTTTCAATTTATTGTGTTATATTAGCAATATTTATATTTATATATTTTAGATAAAATTTAAAAAGTGGTGTAGTTATATGCATAGAAATAAAAGAAAAATAAGTAAACTAATACTTGGACTAATGTTTATAGCTTTTATAATAATTTTAGTTTGTTTTTTTGCTTACACGTTTAAAGAACGGGCTAAAGCTATCGAGGAATTAGAAAGAAAATTTGAAGAAATACGTATTCAAGAAGAAAAAAATCGTAATTATCAAGAATGTCTTGCAATGCCTTATAAGGATGCAACTGTTGATACAATGTTTGCAGATTTAACGGCAAATTTAAACAGTTCAAACATATCAATTTATTTTGAAGAATTAAGTAATGATTACCATCTAACATTTAACGAAAACAAAACGCAATATGCAGCTAGTATAATTAAGTTATATGCAGCTACATATCTAATTGAAAATGCTAGAAATAATATCATCAACTTAAATGATACAATTACATATACTTCAAATTATGCATCAATTGCAGGTTTAAAATTAAGTACTAGAAATATTGGTGAAGAAATAACTATTGCAGATTTAATCGATTACAGTATATCTGTTAGTGATAATGGTGCATATCGAATGCTTAGTGATTATATCGGAGTCCAAACATTAAAAGATTATGCCAAAAACACCTTAGGTGTAACCCTTACAATAACAGATAGTGACCGTTTTGGATACTTGACAGTTACCGATACCAACAAATTATTAAGTCATATTTATGAACTTATTCAAATAGATGATGAATATACTAACATTCTAAAAACAGCCATGAATAACACTTATTACAATGCCTTAAATTTTGATGATAATATATTCTTGCACAAATATGGTTATTACGCTCAATATTTTAATAATATTGGCATTTATAACACTAACATTCCTTATTTAGTGTCTATATTTACTCTTTATGGCGACCCAGATCAAGGCGCATTAACCAGCGTAAATGAAATAAGCAAACAAATATATAATATTTATAATACAAATTTAGAATTAAAAGAAAGTTATTGCTACAGTTTGGCATATGAATAAATAAAAACTGATAAATTTGAACCACCCAACTTTTGGGATTCAGTTCATATTTATCAGTCTTTTAATATCTTCACCGAATTCTAATTGGTGCATTAATTGTTCCGTTTCCGTTACAGCAGATTCGAGATAAAAGACTGGCCGCGCCACACCGAAAGACGCACTCACAAGGCTGCTGCCGACACTGCCAGTCGCGCGCACAGCGAACGAAATGTCCGCATAACCCGAACTGCGCGATATAGTCCATTCCCATAAGCCCATGTACATCCAATTACTAGTTGTTGCTAATCGATAGTCTTGGCCATCTTCACGATACATCTCTGTTGTCCAATAACTTGGATCGGCGGCATAACCATAATCTGATACGTACATTAAACCTATTTTTGCATGTTCGATATCATCTGTTGCGGGATTTACTAATTCATTTTCATATTTTTGTTTTCCTACTGTGGTAATTATATGATACCAGTCATTTCCTCCAACTTGATAATCGTGTTCTGCTATCATATTTACCCATTTACTATCTATGCCATTTAAATAATTGATATAATTGGTATTTAAATTTACTGTATTTAATCCACTTTCACTCCAGGTATTTGTGGCTGTTTGATTATTCCAATAATATCTATTTATTGTTGTATGATTTCCCCGATATGTTGAGATTGTTCCTGAAAAAGTATTTGTATTGTAGTCTCCATCTGTTCCTAACATATTGCTATTTGCATAATCATATTTGATTAATTTTACCTCGTTTCCAAATACGCCGATGATTCGGTATAAATTGTCATTTTCACATTCTGCTGAATCTGAGCCAAAACAAACAAAATTATTTGGATTTGAACCACTATAACGATATGATTTATCTCCAGCTTCTTCGGTAGCATAATGCCCCTTTGAATGATAAATCAATTGTACCAACAAATGTATGCATGCCAAGAAATTTTTTTCAGAAAGTATGACTTTCCTGTTATATTAAAAAAAGGAAGAATTAATCATCTTCCTATAAAGTGTGAGTTTTGAGTTTATATGTTAATTGTGTATAGTTTGTATATTTGTATAATACATTTTTTCTAACTTATTAGCATCCCTCCTTCATTACATTAACATCATATCTAAACATTATGAAGTTTTTGTGTTAGAACTATGAAATTACTATATTTTTATTTTAAAATAGAAAGTTGTACCCTTTTTTAACACACTCTTGACACCATATTCATAATTATGTAACTCAAGTATTTGTTTTACTATTGACAAACCCAACCCAGTTGAAACAACATTACGTTTATGATTTTTATCATTCTTATAATATTTATCCCAAATATAAGGGATTTCTTCCTCTTTAATACCTTTACCCGTGTCAATTATTTCTACTAAATAATATTTTTTATGCTTAGTAACTTTAATAGTTACTTTTTTATCTTCGCCAGTATAATTAATGGCATTATTTACTAAATTATAAATTACTTGATTAATCTTTTTCTTATCTGCTTTAACCATTGCTGATTCTGGCATTTCAACATTTATGGTATACTGTTCTGTTTCTTTAATGATTTGATATTTTTTAACAATTGAATTTATTTCACCCACTAAATCAAACTTTTCCAGTTTCAATACATCAGCATTAGATTGCATTCTTGATAAATCCAAAATATCATTGACAAGTACTGTCAAACGATCTGTTTCATCAACTATTATGCCTAAATGTTCATTCATTTTATCTTTATCCTTATATGATATATCTCTAATCATTTCGGCATAAGCTTTAATCATTGTAAGAGGTGTTTTAAGATCATGAGAAACATTAGCCATCAAATCTCTTCGAAGTTCATCAGTTTTAGCCATCTCTTTTTGGGCTTGTGATAATGTTTCTGCTAACTCATCAATCTCTTTAATACCGGATTCTTTAAATTCCACATTAGAATTACCACTTCCAAGCTTACGAGCTTTTTTAGTTATTTCTGTTATTGGATCAGTAAGTTTTGTCGCCAAGAAAATTGATATAATTACTGCTATAAATATGCCTAAAAAACATACATACATAAGTTGCCTTTTGATTATCAAAGTAAAATCAGAAATATCTTCTAAATTAGTATATATAAACATATAAGAATCATTATTCTTAAGTCCATACATCAATGCTGAAACGTGTTTTGTATCGTTGACAAATCTATAAGATTGAAAATCCGCATTAGAATCAACAAATTGTATCATCAACTCTCTAGCCTTAGAATCACTTGAACTTAAAGCACAGCCATTCATATTAGCATTATATGTAGCTATTATACTATTATCATTTGTCAAAGCTATACACACTTCATTTTGATATGCAATATCTTGCAATAAACTAGCTACTTCTTCAGCGCTAGCATTTTTTAAAGAACTAACAATGTCATCCATATTATTAATTTGTTCTTTTTCATAATAGATATCAAATATTGATATTTGACACACCCACAATAAAATAATAATTACGACATTAAAAGAAAGTAAATATATTAGAGTCTTAGCCTGAATACTAGTTTTCTTTTTCTTCTTCATATTCAAACTTATAACCCATTCCTCTAACAGTAACAATCATATTTTTATACTTTCCTAAATGTTTCCTTAAAGTTTTAACATGAGTATCAATTGTTCTATCATCACCATAAAAATCATATCCCCAAATATTACTTAATAAATTTTCTCTTGATAAAGCAATATTCTTATTATCAATAAAATACTTTAATAAATCATATTCCTTAGGTGTCAAATAAATCTTTTTACCATCAATATAAACATCATGAGCAATATTATCAAGTTTTATACCTTTAATTTCATAAACGTCTTCCGTAGTATCCTTTCTTTTTGTAACAGCTTTAATTCTTGCAACCAACTCTTTTGGACTAAATGGCTTAGTAACATAATCATCAATACCTAAATCAAACCCAATTAACTTATCATATTCTTCCCCGCGTGCCGAAAGCATTATAAATGGAATATCTTTAATATTTTTTATTTCTCTACAAGCAGTATAGCCATCCATCTTCGGCATCATGATATCCATAATTATAATATCAAAATTATTCTCTTTAACTTTTTCAATAGCATCTAAACCATTTTCAGCCTCAGTTACATTCATATTTTCTAATAATAAATATTCTTTTATAACATCTCTAATTAGCTTTTCGTCATCTACTACTAAAACATTCATAATATCACCCACTAAAAATTATATCTATAAATTGTGAAATACATATGAAATTACTTCAATATCATACTATCTTCCATATAAGGTATTATTCTTTTATAACTACCTACTTTTTCAATTTCACTTATTACAGCTATTTTATTATCTAAAAGCTTAAACATATCTACCTCATAGTATTCTTTTCCATAAATCACTGTAACATCAGTTATAAAAACAATACAATCATTTACATATTTTATCGTTGAATCAAATGTTATATTATTATCACTCTTACTTATTATTCCATTAGCTTTAATAAAAATGTTTTCATTTTTAAGATACATTTCTAATAACTTACCATCTTTAAAAGACCAACAATTACTTGCTAAATATCTTAAAAATCTAGCCTCTTCCAATGACATATTTATATAAGGAAAATATTTTTCTTCTTCCGCCAAACTTGTAAACATAAAACAACTCCCATAATATTATACCAAAAATTCAGCAATTTTGCTGCCAAAACTCCTTTAAAAAACACTAAATAAAAACAAAATAAAAAGTGAAACAAATCACTTTTATTCTTCTTCTAATTTAGCAACAATTTTTTTCAAAGCATTCGCTGTAGCTTCTTTTAAGTCCTTTGTAGCTTTTTGTAAAACAGGTGTACCTTTTTCAACAGCTAATTCATAAAGTTCTTCAGCTTTCTTTTGAATCTTCTTAGCTTTTTGTTTAGCAATCTTTAAAACTTTTTCTTTATCTAAATCTTTCAATTCTGCTTGAAGTTCATTTACCTTTTTGGTAATCATTTTCTTAACATCTTCAGCTTTTAATGTCTTTACTTGTTCAAGTACTTCATCAATTTTTTTCTTAATATCAGCTCTCGTTTCTTTTCCAGACTTAGGAGCAAACAAAATACCTAAACCAGCACCAACTGCTGCACCTGCCAAAAACTTACCAAATCCACTATTCTTCTTCATAATCGTCATCTCTCTTTCTTTTTTTTCTAAATAACAATTTACTAAACAAATTACCAGCTACTTCAATTACTCGATCAGTAAAACCAGCAATTTTATCAGTCGTAAAATCAATTAAATTGAACACAGAATTTAATGATTCAACTTTTTCATTAACATTATCTACTACTTTTTCTACCTTAGTCATAGTTATTATAGTCTTAATTCCTAAAACTATTCCTACAACTAGAAGAATAATTAACAAAATATAAATAACAAGTGGCAAAAAAGTTAACCAAAATTCCATTAATAATCACCATCCTCTCTATTATCATACATTGAATCAATCAAATCAAACAAATCATTTTCCAAAGTATCATCATCTTCATCTAATTCAATATTTTTTTCTTTTTCTTTGGGATTATTATCAATTAATTCTTCTAAATCTTCATCCACCTTCTCATATTCATCTACTGTTTTTTCTTCTTTATTATTATGTTTATTTTTTTCTAAACTAATCTCTACATCTGCCGTATCTTCCAAAAGTTCATCAATAGTTTTAACCTTTTGTTTCTTTTCTTCATCATTTTCTTTCAATTTAACAGTTACAGTTTCTTCATAAAAAGTTTCTTTTGGTGTTTCTTCCAATTTTTCTACTTCCCCAAAAGCTTTTTTTCTCACACTATTAAAATCTAAATTATTACTACTAGCATATTCTTCAGTTTTATCTTTAATATCTTCTATTTTATAATCTTCATTTAATATTCCGTAAACGGGTGAAATTATTGGTGATGGTTTAAATTTCTTCTTTTCTACTACTTCTCTAGTTTCAGTTCTTTCATAACGTCCATAATCATATTTCTTTTCTATTTTCTTCTTTTTTTCATATTCTAATACATTTGTACTCTTTGCCTTTGGTTGTTGACGAGTCATTGAGCTAGAAAATTCTTCTTCATCAAAATCAGGAAACGGAAAAGTATTTTCTGATTTAAATAGTTCTCTTTCACTAGTTTGATTATAACTAGACCCATAACTTTTCCTTACATTATTTATATTTGATGAAGCATTATTTACAGCAGTCTTATTAGCACTACCACTTTGATTTAAAGTTTCTCTCATTGGCTGAGGAGCAGGTGTTTCAACCTTTTTTTGAGGTTCTATCTTTTCAGCTATTGGACGAACTTGTTCAACTTTAACTTCCTTTTTCCCCTCTTTTTTTGGCTCTTCTACTTCTTCATCTTCAAATAATATATCTTTTAATTTATTAAATAATCCCATAAACTTTCACCTTTCTTAGTTTAATAAATCCGCATCTGGAATTTCTTCTTCAATAGGTTGATAATCCTCTGATCCAATATCGATAAAATTATCATCCTCACTACTATTATTAAACATGTCAAATTCTTCTTCAGCAAAATTTAAAACATTATCTTCTAACAAATTAGCAATCACACTATTATTATACACAATACTTTTTAAAATGCTTATAGCAGATAACATAACTTTATTAATATCATCTTCATCTACTATCACTTCTATTTTAGCATAATTATACATAATTTCAACTAAATATTTATTATTTTCAACTAATTTTACCTCTACAAAGCCAAAATAGTCACCATTTTTAATAGCTGTCGAAAATAAAATACTATTATCAACTTGATAATCATAACTAACTTGATTTAAATAACTAACAGCATCAACATATAAATAATATGTATATTTACCATCTTCTAAAACTTCATTAAAAAGAGTACTATCATTTACTTGCATTCCGCGCGGCAAGTAATATTTATAACCAGTTCGGTAAGTATTAGTCCTTGAGCTAACAGTCCCAAAATTTTGTACAATTTCATCATATGTCAAATCTTTAATATTACTACATCCCGTAATTAAGAATATTAAACTAATTAATATTAATACTTTTTTCATTTAATATCTCCTCGCACTAATAATTATATCAAAAAAATTGCCACTTATAAAGTAGCAAGTTATTGAATACGATAAGGGTCGCTTTCTGCGCCTGTGCCAGATACATACCGTACATCAGACTTAAGATAAAAAGTTGGTCTTACTAATTTAGAATTAAGTGCTGAATCATAACCGATAACATAATTTACCAACACAGAATGAAAACTTGAACCTGAACCGCTTTCTAAAGAATTCATCAGCCATTCAAAATTACCTAAATATAACCAATTATCATTTTGGGTATCATAATAATATCTATAGCCAAAATCATCACCAGATACATCATAATACCAATAATCTTTCGGAACTGAAAAGGCATAATCTGAAATATCCAGCAATCCTATCTTATAATCAGAAAAAGACAAACCAGTACATACTGTATCATTTGGTAAAACTCTATTTCCAGTTATCGAATCAAAATGGTAATAATCAAAACTTTTTGAACACCCCTTAAAGTTACTTATTTTATTAACCCATTCTGTTCCAATATAGTTGAGAAAATTGGTATTCAAATTTATCAAAAAGAAATCGCTTTCCAAAAAATTATTTTCTCCCAAATCATAAAATCCGCCTTCATCGATATTCATATTTCCTAAATAATCACTAGTAACCACAGACACTCCAAGTCTTGCTTCACATTTTCTTCCAAAAGTATTGACTTATATTTTTTTTACAAGTTCTCTAACAGTTAATTCAGCAATATCAGCAAATACTATACTCATATTAATCGCTTTAATATTCATTTCAAAGGCCTTTAAATTCTTTATATTCCTTGGTAGTCATTCCAATCTGATATTTACTATCTTTTAAAAACATTTTCAAAGCATATGTATGTGTACCAATTAGCAAAAACTAGTCACTAATAAAGTAGCAAGTTAAGTTGTATCAAAATTATGAAAAATTTTATTTTAAAGCCAGAATTAACGATATATCTAAATCTTTATTTTTAGCAATCTCTTCAAAAGAAGAAATACCAACTTCTAATAAGTTATTAACTTCTTGTTCTGAAATATTAAACAGCTCACTTAATTCCGAAACAGAATATATAAAACCATCAACTAACCCCAACCGCAAATTAGTAATACCTTTACAACTGGTTGGTAAAAGTTCTCCAATAGACTTAAAAGCGCTTAGAACTAATGAAGTTGGAATTTTATCATATTTTTTTTCACAATCTCTTATTACATTTAACTTATTTTTTAATTTTTCTAAATAATATATATCATCTTTACTTTTAATCAATGGTTTATCTAGATTATTACCAAAATCCAATTGTATCATTAATAGCAACTCTTCATCAATAGTATTAATTAATATATTTAATTCCTCTTTAGTACAACCTAAAATATTTTCAAAAAAATTCATCTTATATTTTTCATAATAATTAATAAAATGATTAATACAATTAACAACTTTTTCATAAACATTTACGTCCAATTTGTCAACAATTACTCTTTTATTTAATTTTGTACCAAAATATATTGCTAATTCATCATAATAATATTCAAATCTGTTTTTATAAAACAATACATATTTACTAAAATCCGCCAAAGATATATTTAATTCTTGCTGTAAACTCACACCTTCATAAAAGTCCACTTTACTGTTAAGATAACTAATTATTTTACTAATATCTGCTCTTTCTTGACGAGTTATTTTACGTAAATCAACTGTACCAGTAAAATCACTTCCAAAATATTTTTCAACTTTTTGTCTAATAGAACCCGCTTTTAAATTAATAACACTTTTATAAACCTGATCGCTACTTCCTTTAATAAAATCCCTTAATCCTTTAATATTTTTATCTTTATTTTCATTTAATTTGTCCTTTATCCATTCGATAACTGGAGCAATAAATTCTGCATCATACTTAGTTAAATTAGCCTTATCTAACCAATCTGCACCATAAACCCTACTCAATATCGCATATTGCACAGATGAATTATCCAAAGAATCATGCAATTCTTTAATAGTTTCCTGATTTGTGTAAAGTTCATCATATAGATAATCTTTTTTCAAAGTAAAATGCAATAAATTATTAACAATACTATTTATTAAAGGTCGCACACTATAATCATAGCAAGTCAACGACAAATCAGTTCCAAAAGATTTATAAATGATTAATCTTTGAGCCATAGGTAATAATCTAATTTTTTTTGCAATGTTTCGTTGTTTTTTACCAACAAATTGCCAAAAAGTTATTCCTTTTTCTTCATTTTCTATATCTTCATAACTATCTTTTCTTAACTTTATTCGAATTAATCGTAGGGTCTTCGCTTCAATTTGCCTTACTCTTTCTCGCGTTATATCATATTTCTTACCAACATATTCCAAGGTATGACAAACGCCATCCTTAAAGCCATAGCGCAACTCAATTAAATCTCGCTCCCGCGGAGTTAAACTTTCCAAAACATTTTCAATATCCTTCTTCAAAGCCGAATGTAATGCTGCATCTTCTGGTGAAATACTATCTTCATCTGGTAATATATTACCTAATTCATTATCGTCTTCATCACCAACAAGAGTATTTAAAGAAACTGGATCTTGTTGTATCATTTGATACTTTTTTAATTTTTTTATATCAATTTGCATCTTCTGTGCTAGTTGATTATCTGTTGGTTCATATCCCAATTCTGCAGTTAATTGAGCTTTAACATAAGCTATTTTTTTCACCTTTTCGGAAATATAACTAGGAAGTTTTATAATATGCATTTTTTCTGGTATTGATTTAATTATTGCTTGCCTTATCCACCAAGTAGCATAAGTAGTAAATTTACTTCCAACATGATAATCATATTTCTCAACAGCATGCATAAGTCCCATATTACCTTCTTGAATTAAATCCATAATATCTATTCCAGGCCTTTTATATCTTTTAGCAATGCTAATTACTAATCTTACATTTGATTCAAATACTTTTTCTTGCAATCTTTTATATTTTTTTAATATTTTTTCATCTGCAATGTTTGGATAAAGCTCCTCCATTTTTTTAAAACATTCAACAATTTCTTCAAAAGGCAACATTTCAAATTGACTAAGCATATTTAAATAATCTCCAAAAGCATCAGATTCATGATAATTATTATCAGAATAGTCTTTATCAAAATTATCTAACTTTTCTGAAGTATCAAATACAATTACATAACTTGCTAAAAAATCTTGAACTAAAACATTATCACTTAATTTATTTACAGTTTGATAATTAACATCTTGACCATTAAATAATAAATCTATTCTATTTTTTAAATTAATATTGTCTTTAAAAAAAAGCGTAACAAAATCCAAATCAGTTTCTAAACCATATTTTGAACAAATTGTCAAAGCATATTCTAAAGATTCTAAAATATCTCTTGAGTTATTTAACAATTTCTTAAACCATGTTCCTTGTTTTATTTGCCAATCAATTTTTAAATCTTTTAAAATTTGTTCTCGAGCTAAATCATAATCCTTATTACTTTTTAAAACTTGATAATAATAAACTTCATCATCTTGAAAAAAGCTAAATTCATCTCTAAGACTCTTAAAAATCTCTTCCATTTCAACCATCACTCACTATTTTTGAGGAAGCAATTTTAACATTGTTCCTGACTCTCCTTCTAACTCTGGGAAGTTTTGTCCATAAATTCTTTCATATTCTTGAATGAAATTTTTAAACAATAATATTCCCTTTTCTGTTCTTAACAATACTTCATTTTCACCAATATTAAAAATTACAGATAATTCTTTTAAAGAATAAATTTTATCATCATATAAACCTAATCTAAGCATAGTGATAAATCGATATTCTATTGGTAACAATTTGACAAATTCTTTAAAAAACGGATGCTTAAAAGGTGTTAAAAACTTACTATATTCTTCATCATTTATAATTTCTACAGTGTTTGTCTTTTTAATTTCTTTTTTATTAATATTTATACTTCGTAGATAATTAATAAATATCCTTAATATATTTCTTTGTTCTTCAGTTAAAATTTTATAATCAATTACTTTATCTAGATTTTCTCCCACAATAGGTAAACTTGCTTGATAAATTTCACTTTCTTTATCCAATTTTTTTAAAAGTTTATTCCATTTTTTATCATTATACCCCAAATAGTCATTTATTCTTTTTTCAGTTAATTTGGAAAAAGAAGCATATATTTGCCGTAATTTAAAAATCACTTGAGAAAAATAACCTTTTTCATCAGCCATTACTTTTGCTTCATCTTCTAAATTATCTCCATATACTTTAAATAAAATATTATAAAATTTATACTTTGTATCAAAGGTTAAACTAAATTCTTCCAATTCTATATCACTTATTTTTAATATGTCTTTTAATAAAGGTGCTCTTCTTCTAGCCATTTTCTTTTCTCCTTCTTTTTTATCTTTATAAACACTTAAATTTTTTATTATTCTTTCAACACCAAAGTATTTATTAGAATCATAACATTCTCGGTTTAAGTATTTTCCAAAAGCTTTTTGCAAAAATTGATAATCCTCCGGCAATAACAGATTAGCCTTTTTTATAACTTCATCACCATTAACTAAAAAAGTTTTTAAAGAAAAAGGCACAGTCACTTCTCTATTTCTTAAATGATGCAACTTATTTAAAGACCTCTTTTCAATCTGTCTAATTCGTTCTCTAGTAATATTTCCATACATTTCAGCAATTTCTTGCAATGTATAATTACGATCACTAAAAAATCCAAATCTAAGCATTATAATATTTCGGCTTCTAGCATCTAAAACCATTAATAAATCATAAACTTTTTCTCTGTCGATATTATTTTCTACTATTTCTTCTGGTAAAGGAGCTGCTGGATTTTCAATTAAATCACCCAACTCCGTATCCTTATCATCTCCTATTTTAAAATTTAAACTAATAGGATTTTTAACATTTCTCAACAATTTTACTTGATTCGGACTAATTTTTAATTTTTCAGCAATTTCCTCATCTGTAGGTACTCTATCTAATTCATTAGTTAAGTCTTTTTCACTCTGAGAAATTTTAAACATCAAAGGATAACTATGTACTGGAATCCTAATAATTTTTGACTTATTACCAATCGCTCTAGTAATTGCCTGACGAATCCACCAAGTTGCATATGTAGAAAATTGATATTTTCTCTTAGCATCATACATTTCAATTGCTTTTAAAATACCTAGGCATCCTTCTTGAACCAAATCATCAAATTCCATATTTCCTAAATATTTTCTAGCTATTGATTTTACTAAAGGCATATTTGCCTCAATTATTTTTTCCAAAATTAATTTTTTTTGTTTCACTAATTTATCTTTTTCTTTACCAGAAACATTTTTCAATTCATTTCTAATTGCTTCTAGTTCTTTAAAATAATTTGTATTATTTTGATATTTATCAATGCCTTCTAAATCTAAATCACCATCAACAAATAAATAAAAACAAGTTAAAAAATCACGCATTAAAGGATCTTCAATATCATCTGATATATTAAAATTATCTGAAAATCCAAATTCTTGCAATATTCTTTCCTTTAAATCAGGATATTTTATTATAATTGTTTTAACAAATTTTTCATCTGGACCTAGCCCATATTTCTCAAGTCTTTCAAAAAGTTTAGAAAAAGCCTCCAATAAATCGTCTGCTCGCATTATAGCGCTACAAAACCAATCAATATTTCCCATTGACCAATCATTGGTCATATTATTAACAATTTTTTTACGTAACTTATTTAATAAATCATTAACATTAACAAAATCAATATTTTTTATTATATTTTGATAATATACAACACTTTTATTATAAAAAGAAAATTCATTCAATAATTTAATTATTAATTTTTCCTCATTACTCACAAGAAACCTCCCGACAAAAATATTTTATCACATTTTATAAAAAAAAGTATTAAAAAAGTTACCTTATTAAGATAATTAATTGTTACAGTTCAGTCAAGAAATAAAAAATGTTGATAAATAACTAGTTATCAAAAGGATAAAATGAGAATAAAAGTCAAGTCTTGTATTCTCATTTTTTATATGAGAGAATTAAGAAAATAAAAGAGAAATTAAAATGGCATCACATTATGATAACTATGCGTATAAAGATTATGAAAAGGTATGTAATAAATTAGATGATTTTTTAGATGAGTTAAAATCTGAAAGAAAAGAACATAAAAATGATGTTAAAAAAATGGAAAATACAATAGACAAATTAACGAAAGCTTTGGAACAATCACAAAAAAGAGTTGAGGAATTAACTAACGAACTATTAAAGATGAAGTCTAAAAATAATCGTGATAGTTCTAATTCAAGTAAGCCATCCATATAGCACTAATGGTTTTAAAAAAGTAACAACTAATTGTTATAAGACAAAAAAACAATTATTTATTTTCTAATTGCTTTTCTTCCATATATTTATAATTCAATGCATTTTCTTTTGTTACAACATATTCACCTAGTCTTGCTTCAATATCCTTACGTGTGTTCCTTGCAACTTGCCCGCCTTCTTTAGCAATTTTCCTATTTTCTTTCAAACCAATTGGTCTATGTTTCTTAGCAAGTTCTCTAGTTGTAAGTTCTCCAATATCTACAACACTCACATAATACTTTTCTTCTTCCTTATTCCATACCGTCCTAATTTCTTCGCTATTAAATATCTTATTAATTAAATACATTTTATCTTGATTCACAAAACCACCCTCCTTCATTTATTTTTCCTTTGAATCTAAATATATTTTCATAATAGAAGTAAATAAATCTTCTTTCTGAGCATTAGATAGCTCATTACTATTAAATAATATTCTTGCTTTCTCAATCAAATCTAAACAAGAATCAGTTGTTTCCGTCAAAAAGAAGTAAGACATATCCACTTTAAAATACTCGCATATTTTTTCTAATTGTTTTAAACTTAAATTTCTTCTTCCATTTTCCAAATTAGAAACTTGTCCTTTACTTAAATCTAAAAATTTCGCTAAATCGTCTTGCGTTATACCTCTTCTGGTACGCAATAATTTCAATTTTCCCCCTAAATCAGAATACACATTATCACTGCCTTTCTGAATACATTATGTCTAATAATTTTCAAAAAGCAAACATTGTTTTACAAAAAAATGTTGATAATTAGCTACTTACTAACATCAACATATTTTATTTTTATCCCATCTTTACTAAATTTTTCTTCATACTCAGTTTCAACATTATCCTGAGTTTCACTATGTAAATCATAACTTACCTTATTTATTTTATAGCCATATTCTTTAAATGATTCTAAACTATATTCAAATAATTTATCATTGTCAGTCTTCATTATTATGTGAGGTCTACCTTTAAATAATTTATCATAACTTTCTAAAAAATTTCTTGAAGTAAGTCTTCTTTTAGCATGCCTATCCTTTGGCCAGGGATCAGAAAAATTAAGATAAATTGTATCAACTTTACCTTCTAAAATATCTCCTAGATTTTGGGCATCCATTATCAAAATTTTTAAATTTTTAGGTTTTACTTCTCTAATTTTTTTAATAGCAACACTTGCAACACTCGAATACTTTTCTACCCCCACAAAATTATATTGAGGATATTTTAAAGCCATTTCTAATATAAACTTTCCTTTACCCATTCCAATTTCTAAATGTATTGGTTTATCATCCTTAAATTCATCATAGAAAAAATCGCAAGAATTGATTACTTCATCTTTATCTTTGGGATTACGCATCCGCATTAATATCACATCCTAAACTTTTATCATATATTAATTGTAGGGAGGAAAAAACATGAAAAAGAATAGAAATTCATTTTTCACAGAAGCAAATATGTCATATTCTGGATACAACCCTAATGTTCCTAATATGATGCCCAATCCAATGCCATATCAACAAGCCCAAACAAGTTATAATTCCTTTTACACTGGGCCAAACATGCCCAACAACAATCAATATACTACACCCGACAATATTGAAAATAGATTAGCAAAAATTGAAAGGCAAATTAACCGCTTGGAACATCGAATAACTAAATTAGAATCTCAAAACACAACATTTGTTACCGAAGACATTGATAATTCAAATAATATGTATATGCTTTAATTATATAAAATCATCGCACTAAAACAATATATTTGCTCTTCGCCACAAACTGCTATTGCAACATTATACTTAATATCTACTATATCAAAATCTCCAGAATTTAGAAAATCATTTACAGCATTTTCTAAATCTTTTTCATGTGATTCATCAAATACTTTAACTCGCACATTATCA
>ENA-ORSI01001739-ORSI01001739.1-human-gut-metagenome-genome-assembly--contig:-NODE-1739-length-17683-cov-4.103982_pt1 | contig 17683 bp, 13 predicted proteins | sample MGYA00242187_ERZ509154 | MGnify/ENA primary metagenome ERZ509154 (study PRJEB26280, sample SAMEA2338627) | human gut metagenome | biome: human gut; feature: human-associated habitat; material: faeces...
TCAGGCGGGGGCTTGTTTTATTTTATTCGGCGGGGTCTCCGAGTATATCCCACGGCGTAAGTATCGCCAGCAGTCTTTCGTCCCTCCTGCCGTTGTCGGTCAGAAATATCATGCGCAGCTTGGAATTGTCTCCGCGCCGTCTGAACAAAAGTCTGACGTCGAAAAGCTTGGCGTTTTTAGGCACGAAGGCGTAGCTTCCGAACACGTCGTCGTCAAGAGAAATCAGCTCCTTCAAATCGTCGAAAACCGTTTCCTCGCTTATTTTTATTCTGTTTTTCCTCATGACTGCCTTAAAAACCGCGTTGGCGCTGAAAACGCCCGCCACCCTTCCCTCCGAAAGCACGGGAACGTGGGAAAAACCTTTTTCAAACATTTCGCGCATTACGGGCAACACACGGGTTTGGGGAGAAGCGGTCAGCACTCTTTCAATCCTGACCGCGATTTGCAGACAACGCTTGGGATGTTCCAGCTCGTCGAGCATGAAATCCAGAAATTCAAGCATTTTGGCGCTTGGCTCGACGATATAACTGCCGTCAAGGCGCGGATTGTGCGATATGACGTTGCGCACCTCGCGGCAATAATTCAGTTCCGTCGCGTATTTTCCGAACTCCCGCGTGTTGGCAAGAAAAATCAGAGGGCTGTATCTGCCGCAGTCGAATTTTTCCTCCGTGAGGTTTTCAAGACGGTTGTATTTATCCAGAAATTCGTTTGCTCTGCTCATAATAACTCCGACGCGCAATGCTTCTTTTTTTATATTATAAGACTTTTTTCCGTTCGACGCTATTATTTAAATACATTTCCGCGAAAGATTCCTTTATTTACGTTTAAACGCTTTTTTCCTCTCCCGCTTTTCGGTTGAAAGCGCGCGCAGCGCGTTTAAAATTGCGATGAACGCCACTCCTACGTCCGCAAACACCGCCCACCACATGGTTGCCAAGCCCAACGCGGACAGCAACAAAACGGCAACCTTTACCGCTATCGCAAACCATATGTTTTCATAAACTATGCGCCGCACTTTTTTGCTAAGCCAAACGGCGTCGGCGACGCGCATGGGTTCGTCGGTCATAATTACCACGTCAGCCGCCTCGATTGCCGAGTCAGAGCCGACTCCGCCCATGGCCCCCATGGCAATGCCCACGTCCGCCCGCGCCAGCACCGGCGCGTCGTTCAAGCCGTCTCCGACGTAAACAAGGGTTTTGCCCGACGTCTTTTTTCTCAACAGTTCTTCGAGTCTTTCCACCTTGTCCGCGGGCAAAAGCCGAGCGTAAACCGCGTCCAGTCCCGTTTTTTCCGCAACCTCGCGCGCAATCGCCTCGTTGTCCCCCGAAAGCATAACCGTGTTTTTGACTCCCGTGTTTTTCAATCGGGCTATTGCCTGCGCGCTGTCCCGTTTGATTTTGTCCTTTATGACAATGCTGCCCGCAAATTTGCCGTCAACCGCCACGTACACCGTGGTGCCCGACGTTACCGTTTCTTTGAACTCTATGCATGACTCACGCATGAGCAGCGCGTTTCCCGCAAGAACAGCGTGCCCGTCAACCGTTGCGCTTACGCCCTTGCCCGCCGTTTCCGAGATGTTTTGCGCATGTCCGTCCGTTTCGCGACCGTACCCGTTTACTATCGAAAGGGCTATCGGGTGCGTTGAAAGACTCTCCGCGCACGCGGCGTAAAACAATACGCTCTCCTTGTCGAATCCGTTTTCGGCGTTAAGCTCCGCCACCTCGAACCGCCCTTCCGTCAGCGTGCCCGTTTTGTCGAACACAACCGTTTCGGTCTTTGCGAGAGCTTCGAGATAGTTGCCGCCCTTGACCAGAATACCCATTTTTCCCGCTCCGCCGATACCGCCGAAAAAGCTCAGCGGCACCGAAATGACAAGGGCGCAGGGACAGGACACCACCAGGAAGTTCAGCGCTCTGGGGACCCACACGCCCCAGCCTCCCTCAAGCAGCAGGGAGGGGATAACGGCCAGGGCCAGGGCGGCAAAAACCACGGCGGGGGTGTAGTACCGGGCGAATTTGGTGATGAACACTTCAGATTTCGCTTTCCGGGAGCTGGCGTCTTCCACCAGGTCCAAAATCCTGGATACGGTGGATTCCCCGAACTCTTTGGTGGTCTCTATGGTCAGCACCCCGCTGAGGTTGATGCAGCCGCTGATCACTTCATCCCCAGGGGCCGCTTCCCGGGGAAGGCTTTCCCCGGTGAGAGCCGCCGTATCCAGACTGGACCGGCCTTCCACCACCCGGCCGTCAATGGGGACTTTTTCCCCGGGCTGGACGATGATCCGGGTGCCGATGGCCACATCATCCGGGTCCACCCGGACCAGTTTCCCGTCCCGCTCCACATTGGCATAGTCGGGACGGATATCCATCAGTTCGCTGATGTTCCGGCGGCTTTTGTCCACGGCATAGTCTTCGAACAGTTCCCCCACCTGGTAGAACAGCATGACGGCCACCGCTTCTGCATAGTCCCCGTTCTGGTAGATGCCCAGACCGAAGGCCCCCAGGCTGGCCACCGCCATCAGAAAGTTCTCATCCAGCACCTGGCCCTTCCGGATATTTTTCGCCGCCTTCAGCAGGATGTCCCAGGCCACAGTCAGATAGGCCGCCAGATAGGGCAGCAGGTGGAGAAAGCGGTATTCCAGGTCCACCCCTTCCCCGCTCCAGGCATCCGGCAGAAAGGCCCCGGCCACCGTCAGCACAAAGGCGGCGGCGATCCGGCCGATCATGATCTTGTTTTCCTGTTCCATATTCCCATCCTCTCCGGTATCCATTCAGCCATTCTTTAACAGTAAATCTTGCAATCGTCATCCAGTTTGGCCACAGCCGCCTGGCAGCGGCCCATGACTTCCGCCGGATCCGCCCCCTCTGCAAAGGTCACCTTCAGCCTCAGCAACATAAAGTTCAGCACCGCATCCTGGACTCCCGGAGTGGCCTTCACCGCTTCTTCCATCTTGGCCGCACAATTGGCACAGTCCACTTCCACTTTATAACTCTTTTTCATGATTCTTCCTCCTTGCTCTTGTCTAACGATTAAACAATCGTTTAATCGTTTTTCTGACTTATTTATACCACAAACCAAAAAAATAAGCAAGAGAAAGGGGAATTTTTCTTCTTTCTCTTGCTTATAATTCAATAACTGTTTATTTGTTTACAAAATGCTCAGCAGATGGTAGGCCACAAAGGTAACGATCCAGGCCGTTGCCAGCTGGAAGAAGGCTTCAAAAGCCGTCCATTTCCAGCTGCCGCTTTCCTTGTGGATGGTAGCCAGCGCCGCCGCACAGGGCACGTACAGCAGGCAGAAGATCATCAGGCACAGGGCGTTGAGGCTGGTGAACCCAATGGATTCCAGGTCAGCGGCAAATTCCGCCATGCCCGCTCCAGAGCTTGCGTTGGTAATGCCAAAGAGCACGGCACAGCTGGAAACCACCACTTCCTTGGCGGAAATCCCGGCCAGAAGAGCCAGACAGATCTGCCAGAAGCCCAGGCCGATGGGCCGGAAAACCGGCACCAGCACATGGCCCATAATGGCGCCGAAGCTTTCTCCTGCATCGGTGGTGTAGCCGCTGGGGCCGAAGTTCAGCAGGAACCAGATCAGGATGGTGGCCACGAAAATGGTGGTCCCGGCCTTTTCCAGGTAACTCTTCACCTTTTCCCACATGTAAATGCCCACAGTATGCATATCCGGCAGCTTGTATTCCGGCAGCTCGATGAGCAGGAAGTCTTCCGTCTGGCGGTGCTGGGCCTTTTCAATGCCATGGAGCACCAGAGCCACCAGGATGGCCACCGCCAGCCCGATCAGGTACATGGAATAGGCCACTACCATGGCATGGCTGCCGAAGAACATCTCTGCAAACAGGATATAGATGGTGAGCCGGGCGTTGCAGCTCATAAAAGGCGTCACCAGCATCACCTTGTACCGGTCCCGCTTATGTTCCAGGGCCCGAGATGCCATCACAGCCGGCACCGTGCACCCAAAACCCAGGAGCATGGGGATGAAGGCCTTCCCCGACAGCCCCAGACGGCTCATCACGTCTTCCATTACATAGGCCACCCGGGCCATATACCCGGAATCTTCCAGGAAACCCAGTGTCAAAAACAGGATCAGGATATTGGGCAGGAAGGTGACAATGGTCCCCACGCCCCCCAGGACCCCGTCGATGATCAGGGATTTCAGGGCATCGCTGACGGACCAGGCGGTGAGCAGCCCTTCCAGTCCGTCTCCGAACCAGCCGATGAAGTCTTCCATATACCCCTTCAGCCAGTCCCCTACGGTAAAGGTCAGGAAGAACACCACCGCCATGATCAGCAGGAACACGGGGATCCCCCAGAACCGGTCCGTCAGCACCTTGTCCAGCCGGTCCGTCAGCTTGTCGCTTTCTTCCTTGTGGAGCAGCACTTCGTGGATGATTTCTTCAATGAAATCATATTTTTCCCGGATGATCCGGGTTTCGTAGTTCTGGTCCAGGATATCCGGCCGGTCCACCGGGTGTTTTTTCAGCACTTCCTGGTCCTGTTCCAGCAGCTTGATGGCATGCCACCGGGGATTGATGATGTCCGGATATTTCACTTCCAGTTCCGCGATCAATTGGTCGATCCGGTCCTCAATGGGATCGGAATAGACCATGGCGTACATTTTGTGGTCCAGCCGGTGGGCCCCCACGGCCTTGTGGTCGTGGATCAGCGGGTCCGTGTGTTTGGCGTCCCGGTGATGGATGGCCGCATGGAGCAGCACGTCCAGACCCCGGCGCTTCCGGGCGGAAACAGGGATCACCGGGATTCCCAGCATTTCCGGCAGCCGGTGCAGGTCGATTTCCATCCCCCGTTTTTCCACAATGTCCATCATATTGAGGGCCATAACCACCGGCTTCCCCAGTTCCAAAAGCTGGAGGGTCAGATACAGGCTCCGTTCCAGGGCGGACGCATCCACCACGTTGATGATCACATCCACTTCGTCACTGAGGATGAAGTCCCGGGAAACGATTTCTTCCATGGTATAGGAGGTGAGGCTGTAGGTGCCGGGCAGATCCACCAGGTGGATGTTCATGTTGTGGCGCCGTATGGCCCCTTCCACCTTTTCCACGGTGACCCCGGGCCAGTTGGCCACCTTCAGGTTAGCCCCGGTAAAGGCATTGAACAGGGTGGTCTTCCCGCAGTTGGGGTTCCCGATGAATCCGATGGTCAGGTTCTGGGCATCGTGGAGATGCTTTTCAGGCTGCTGCATATCAGTCATGGTCCACCTCCACCTTGTCCACGGTAATGTTCCGGGTCATGTTGTAGCCCAGGGCAAACCGGGTGCCCCGGAGCAGGATCACCATAATGCCCTTTCCCTTCCGGGTAATGCAATGGATCCGAGTCCCCAGGGTCATCCCCAGGGCCTGGAGCCGCCGTTCAATCTGGAACGGCAGATCGATCTGAGTAACGACTGCAGACTCCCCTGTCTGCAAATCCTTTAAAAGCATGTACTGTTTTCCCCCTGTAAGTAAATTCAGCGGTAAAGGAAACTGCCCAGTAACTGAAGGCCCGTATCCCTTTATGCATAACTAACCGCATTTGTAATTATAATCAATTACCCGGGTATTGTCCACAGGAGGGAGGGGCGGCCGGGACGGGCTCCCCTGCGGGGAGCCCCTACACCGTTGGGGTCAAGGGTTTTCGTGCTATTGATTGGACGGGGTCGGCACAGGGACGATGAAAACCGTTTTCCCCGCATCCCTGCCGAATCTCCGACCGTGACGGCGTAGGGGCGAGCCGCAGGCACGCCCTTCCCTGGCCTCCTACTGCATCACATTGACATTTTGATTGATTCCCTCCAACACCTTCCTGATCTGCAGCCAAACATCCATATCGTTGCCAAACAGTACATTGACTGTCCCACGATCGGTAAACGGGCTTTTCAGCAAAATGGAATTATCCTTCAGAAAGCCATTCACAGACAAATAATCAATGAGTTGCTTAACAAAATAAATCTGGTTGTCATTCAGGTTTTCCTGATTGATGTACTTGGCAAATGCCTGATTCAGTGCTTCTTTATCCATTCCTACCACTGAACGTACAAATTCTCCCAGCGGTTGGTTCTGATATTCGTTATGGTACTGTTCCTCTGTTCCCAGACGGTTCCACAACAAATCTTCCAAATCATCCATATCAACCTTTTGCATTGGCTCATTGTTCCGTAATTTTCGGATGGCCGGTATGTCTTCGTGTTGTTTCAAATAGAATTCCACTTTTTTCCTGTAATTGTCCAGGACTGGCGGTGCAACAGGTTGTTCATCCGGTCCTGTTTCCTTAATCTGTAACAGTGTATCCGTAAAATCCGTCTCATAGATTACTGCTTTGCCTTTTGGAATCAGTTTCATCAGATTCCGCAGTTCTTTGCGGATTTTTTCCCATTGGCTGATGCCTGCTTTCTGAAGATAATCTGTATGGAGAAGGCTAGTGATGAACTCTTTCTTCTGCTGTACAGCCGGGATAGTTCCCAAATGGGTCAAAGCCTCCAGCTTCTTTCTCAGATCCGTCAATCCACGGGGATAGGCTTTTCCTTCTGCACTGGCAAGTTCCAGCTGATACAACAGGGCATCAAACCGCACTGCATTAAAATCTTTATCCTCATTTTGCATCAGCGGCCCCAGATGTTTCTGGAGGTTCTCCACATCCTGATAGGCCAAAGCTGTAAACCGGTCTTTTTCCTGGAACCCATCCACATACTGGAGCTGCATCTGTACGGCAAAATTGTCCCTGGGCAGCGTCTGAATCTTAGTAATGACCTTTTCCACCAGTTCGTTCCTAACATTCTGCAATTCTGCCGTTTGCTGCTCCAGTTTCTGCAGCCGGAAGATCAGTTCCACTTCCAAAGAAAACACTCCCTGGGCCAGGGACACAACACCGCTGGCTTCGATTCCATTTGGGTTTTCCTGGAAAAAGTCGAAGTTCCCGCACAGATCAAAGATATAAAATTCCTTTTTATCTTCTCCATCCAGTAATTTTGGACAGGTCCGGGTTCCCCGGCCAATCATCTGCCAGAATTTGGCACGGCTCAGCACCGGTTTAAAAAATACAAGATTTAAAATAGAAGGGACATCCACCCCTGTATCCAGCATATCCACCGAAATCGCCACCTGGGGCAGTTTCTTTTCATCAGAAAAATCATCCAGTGCCTGCTGGGCGTATTCGATATAGTTGTCAATGACCGTACAGTAATCATCGCTCAGTTCGGGATACATTTCCTTCCAGACCTTCAGGATGGCTTCTGCATGAGCGTGGCTCCGGGCAAAAATAATGGTTTTGCCAATGGTGCTGTTGTACCGGATACGGATACCATCTGTCATCAAGACGGACAAAGCCTTTTTGATGGTATCCTTGTTGAAGATTTTCTGATTCAGCGCCGATCCATCGATGGACTGGGGCAGGTTTCCCTCTTCATCGGTGAACGTGTCCTCATAGGCCTTTTTTTCTTCGTCCGTCAGGTCTTCATAACGGATGCCTTCCTGCATCAGTTTCAGTTTGCAGTCCACCACATGATAGGGCACAAGGAACTTGTCCTTTACCGCCTGCTGCAGGTCATAGTTATAGGTGGGCACCCCATCCTCAAGATCAAATACACTGTAGGTATTCCGGTCGATTTCATCCCGGGGCGTCGCTGTCAGTCCAACCAAAAGTCCATCAAAGTAATCAAAAATAGCCCGATATTTGTTGTAGAGACTGCGGTGGGCCTCATCCACAATAATCAGGTCAAAATGGCCGCAGGTAAACATCCGGTGTCCCGTTTCGTCACGGATTCCATCAATGCAGTGGATCATGGTCTGGTAGGTGGAAAACACGCCCCGTGCACTGGGATTGGCATTTTTTTCGGTCAGGTTGGTGATGGTCAGATTGGGCAGATTGTTCCCAAAGGCTTTCTTGGCTTGGAGTACAAGACTGTTCCGGTCTGCCAGAAACAGGAAATTTCGAATCCATCCATGACGGAGCAGCACATCCACTAGAGAAATGACGGTACGAGTCTTGCCGCTGCCGGTAGCCATTACCAGCAGTGCTTTTCTCCGGTTCCGCTGATCAAAAGCTTCACAGACTGCTTTCGCAGCCGCCAGCTGATAATACCGTCCGGCAATATGGCTGTCCAGCTGAGCATTGATCAGAGGCTGTTTCGTTCCCATCTTGTAAAATTCTTTTTCCAGATCGCTGCGGGAATAAATCCCACTGACCGTCCGTTCCGGGTATCCGCCTTTCTGATCCGCCACGATCCTGGTTTCAAATCCATTGGTCAAAAAAATGATAGGACGCTGGCCAAACCGTTTTTCCAGACTGTCTGCATACAGCTTCCCCTGTTTCCGCCCGGCAGCCACATCCCGGCTGGTCTTTTTGGCCTCCACAACTGCCAGGGGTTTCCCATCCTGGCCAAACAGCACATAATCCGCTGCTCCATACCCGGTTGGGCTGGGCATCTGATCAACAGGATATTCATCCACCCAGTTTTGGCCCCGCACCCAGCCGGCTTCTGCAAGCATGACATCAATATAGGCCTTGCGGGTATCGGCTTCAGACATGGTTTCCGGAGGCAGATGGAAGCCCTGTGCTTTTTCTTTCCGGAGAGCCGTTGCTTCAGCCTCTGCCGCAGCATATTTTGCCTGGAAGGCCTTTAGTTCATTTTCTTTTTTCTCCAGAGCCGCCTTTGCTTTTGCCAGCTCTGCGGCCTGTTTTTCCAGGGTTCCTGTATCTGCCTTTAGAGGCTGAGAAATCCGTGCAGCAGAAAAAGCCTCTTCAGGCAGTTCGATCTGGCTGTAGCTGTATGCAATAAAACGCAGAAACATATACAAAGATTCCAGTGCCAGTACCGCCTGTTCCTGAGATACATTTTTACGGCTCTGGGGGCCTGCATGAGCTGCCGTATTCCCGATTCTGCGGATGTACTCCAGCCGAAGCTGGAGCTTGGCATCCACAATGGCTTTGAATTCATCGGTATTCAGCAAAGTGATGAGATTATCCTGATAAGGGATATGGAGATCCCGGTCGATGGAATACATCCATTTTACAGCAGTTTCCATGGCCTTCCGGCAGGTCATGGCACAGATGGCCGGATCGATGGCCAGGACTTTTTCTGCATTGCTGGCAACGTCATAAAGCGGTTTGAATTTGGGGTCCTGCTGTAAAAAATCAAAGTTTCCCATCATACCAGACTCCTTATCAGGAAAGGTTTCACTTCTCCCTATACTTTATCACATTTTGTATCATTTTTCTGCTGTTCTCTGTGGACAATTTTGATTTGTCGATGTGATTTTTTAATCGTGCAAATTTTCTCTGTTCCAATATTTTAGGTATTGGAACTACTAGTTGCTTTATAGCAGAAAGATTTAATGTTTTCTGTGCTATTCCTTTTACTTGCCTATCAATCTGCTGTTGAACATTGCTTGATAAAAGAGCACTATGCAAAAAATCACTATCTACAATCTCATGTTTAGGTTTTAGATAAGCGATATGCCGTTGAAAAAGAAACTTTTTATTATTTTTGACTACGGCCGGATGTCCATATGAACCAACCGTTGATAAAATAATATCTCCCATTTCAATTGGGGTCCGTACTATAAGACTGTTATAAGTTTCTTGAGTAATGTATTTTTCTGTATTGTAGGAAATCTCATTATTGACAATATTAGAAACAAAGATAAACGGAATACCACATGATACAAATTCAGGAGGCTGATGCGTGCCATCGGTGATTATTTTACAAACTTCATTCAGTCTATAGTGTTGCCTTTCATTACTAAACATCTCCACAAATCGGGATTGGCTCCTAGGCAATGAATTTCTGATGGGCATTCTTGACGTTTTTCTGGTTGATCATGGCGTACTGCATGGTGGTATCGATCTGGGTATGGCCCAGAAGCCGCTGGACCTGTTCTATGGGCATCCCCTTGTCGATGGCCCGGGTGGCCAGGGTCCTTCTGAATTTGTGAGGATGGACCTTGGGGATGTGGAGTTCTCTCCCCAGAGCCCGGAGCCTGCTTTCCACTCCGCTGATCTGCAGCCGGTTATAGGGCTGGAGCAGAGAAACAAAGAGAGCCGGATTATCATCCTTCCGGCTGTCCAGATAATTTTTCAGATGGATCTTGGTCCGTGCATCAAAATACACAGGCCGTTCTTTCTGACCTTTACCGAATACCACACATTCCCGGTTTTCAAAGTCAATGTCTTCCCGGTTCAGACGGACCAGTTCTCCCACCCGGATGCCTGAAGAAGCCAAAAGGTCGATGATGGCCAGGTCCCGCAGCGAATGGCAGCTGTCCCGGAGCTGTTCCAGCATTTCTTCTGAATAAGTCTCCTTGACCCGCTGGTCCACCCGGATTTTATGGATCCGGCGGACAGGGTTCTTCAGGATATAGTTTTCTTCCTCCAGCCAGTTGAAAAAGCTGGAAAGGATCCGGCGGATATTGTCCAGGTTGGCCTTGCTGCAGCCGGTCCGGTCTGCATATTGAGCCAGGTAGTTCCGGATATGTTCCGTCTCCATCTGAAGTACTGAAAGGGGGTGGAGTTCAAACAGTTTTTGGAGAACGGACTGATAATATTTCACAGTCCGCGGGCTGCAGCCTTCCACCCGCTTGGCATCCAGAAACTTCAGCAGCAGTTCCTGATTGGAGGGTCCCTGGCGTAAAGCCGTTTCTGGGATTGGTACCTCTTGGAGGCACTCCTCCAAGGTTTCTTTCAATCGGTTCAACTGGCTGTTGTCCAGGTAAGGCAGCATTCTCTGCAAAATAATGTCCATCAGATGATTTTTCATGGAATCCTCCGTTTTTGGAACAAGGATACCATAAAAATCAGTCGAAGTACTGCTGCATCAGGGAATTTTTCAGTGTTTCCAGTTCTTCCAGGCTTTTTTGCACCGCCAATTTTGATTTTTCGATGTGGTGAGTAAAAATAGAAAACCTTATCTGCTCACCTATTGGTGGTAATGCTACTGGTAATCCACGCAATTGCTTCATATTGATACTTGCGATTCCTGTTGTCTGTTTTGCAGCTTTCAAAAAATATTTTCTTGCAGATTTACATTGAAGATATTCTTCAAAATATTCCGGTGTTAATAAATTACAATTTAGTCTCACCCTAAAAATATGATTTTGGTGAATACAATTTTTGGGTGGATTTATTATAACAGCACCTCTTCCTACCTTATCTGGATCACCACCTTCAGTAATTAAAACATCATTAGATTTTAATCTGTATTGTTCTACCTCTGCTTTAGTTGCTAAGATTGTTTTAATGGTCGACCAGTCAATAAATCCTCTTTTAACGTTAGAAACAGCCATATAAGGGACTTCCAACAAATTATTATCTTTTGTCTTTCTACCCTTTGTTATTCCAGAGACAATATTTGAAACTTGATATAAATTACAAATGCTGTAATTGCCATCCCCAAACATCTCCACAAATCGGGATTTGACTAAATTATCAAGTTCGACTATTTCTTTTTTCCGTGCATCTATGATATTTTCAACCAAGCCTAAAACATTAATTATTCGTTGTTGTTCATCTCTCGATACTAAATTAAATGGCTCATTCTTGTAGTCCTTAAAATAAATATGAGGAATTGTTGCACCAGTAAAGTATTTTTCCAGATGCATATGGCAAATGACATAGTAAAGATATTGAGGAAGAACATTATCCCTTGGCAGCAAATATTGCAATGTCCCAATAACGGATGATTTCTCTGGACATAAAATAGCTCTTCCGATACCAGCTCCATCTTTGATTACAGCAATATATGGTTTTTCTTGATGAAAGAAATTTACCTTGCCAAGAAGACCTGAGGCTCCATAAATTGGATATACCCCTTTATTACTTGGTATATCAGATTGTTTGATATTTGACGATGCTTTTTCGCAAACATCTCCTAGTTTTACTTTCATGATTATCTTATATCTCCAAATCTAAAAAATCACTTTAACATTTTTTCCAAGGTAAGCATATCCTGATTAATTTGTTCTTCTAAAGTCTTTAGATTTGCCATAATCTCACTGGTCGGTGGGTATTCCACCGGCACATACTCGATTTCTTTGTACTTGTTGATGGACAGGTCATAGTCGTTATCCACGATTTCCTGTTTGGGTACAAAGAAACTCTGTTCCGTCCGTTTCCGACTTTTTTCTGCTTCCCGGTTATGGTAGCGCTGGATGATATCCGGAATGTCGTTCTCCTGTACAGGGGACCGTTTGTCATCCAGAGAAAATCCATCGGCTTTCATGTCGTAGAACCATACATCATCGGTGCCGCCGGCTCCGGTTTTGGTGAAGATCAGGATGGCCGTGGACACCCCGGCATAGGGCTTGAAGACCCCGCTGGGCATGGAAATGACGGCTTCCAGGCGCTGGCTCTCGATGATTTCTTTCCGGATGGCCTTATGGGCCTTGGAGGAACCAAACAGTACCCCATCCGGGACGATGCAGGCGCACCGTCCGCCGTTCTGGAGCATCCGCACGAAAAGAGCCAGGAAAAGGAGTTCTGTTTTCTTGGTTTTCACCACTTTCAGCAGGTCATCGGCCACCACATCATAATTCAGGCTGCCCTTAAAAGGGGGATTGGCCAGAATCAGGGAATACCGTTCTGTATCAGCATTCTGTTCTGACAAGCTGTCTTTGTACTGAATATCCGGATTTTCCACCCCGTGGGTCATCATATTCATAGCCCCAATCCGCAGCATGGTCCGGTCCATATCGTACCCATGGAACATCTCATCGTTGTAATGTTTCTTGCTCTTTGGTTCAAACAGCACCTGGTCCCGGTAATGTTCCCTGAGGTATTCCCCGGCAGCTACCAAAAATCCACTGGTCCCGCAGGCAGGGTCACAGATTACATCTTCCGGGTTGGGCGTCACCAGGTCCACCATCATACGGATGATATGCCGGGGCGTACGGAACTGACCATTGGTCCCGGCAGTAGCGATTTTGGACAACAGGTATTCATAGAGATCTCCCCGGATATCGCTGTCCTTCCAATCGATTTCGTCCATGGCCGTAACAATCTGTTCCAACAGTTGGGGTGTGGGAATCTTGAAAATGGCATCGGCCATGTATTTGGAATAGGCACTTTCTTCATCCCCGTGAAGTCCCTTGATAAAAGGAAATACCTGTTCCTGGACAATTTTATACATTTCTTCAGCAGGATAGTTTTTAAATTGGGACCACCGGCACAGCTGATGAGTTTCATCGAAGATACTGTTATAAGGAATTCCCAGCATCAGGCTGCTGGAACTTTTTTCGTTGTCCACCACATCCAGTTCCCGGATGAACATCAGGTACGTAATCTGTTCGATCACATCCAGCGGATTGGTAATTCCACCGGTCCAAAACATTTGCCAAAGACGGTCTACTTTATTTTTCAGTTCACCAGTAATCACAGCCAGCACCCCTTGTACGGATTATTCATTCAAGCAAAGCATCATGAAACCATTATATCATACTTTTCAGTTTTCCTCTTCTCAAGGAAGCAGGTCATTTGTGTCAACAGGTTCTCGTTGAAACCTTTATCACAGTATAGTTATCCATTCATATCCGAAAGTGAAGCGTGCTGCATGACCTCCGGCCAAACCCATCCACCGTCCTGTGGACGGTCCCCCTTCCCTTTCAGGGAAGGACTTCAACGTGGTATGCCTGCTTATGCCCCCATGGTATGTAGAGCTTTGTCTTTTTGATCTTTTTTTCTCTTATTAAACTATATTATATTAATCTATACTATACTAATCTATGCCGCCATCTGACGGACATCCTGGATACCCGTTGGTATGCCATTGGTTGCCCGGGGAAACGGACCCCCGTGCAGGCGGGCGGCTCTGGCGATATTTTGCCTTCGGCAAAAATCTTGAACCGCCCCTACGGCGGTGGGCGTGGCATAGGATGAAAATCGGACCGCACGACTGTACCGGCTGGCACCAACGCAACTGTCTTTACATCCTTGCCCTTCCATGTAAACTGTGGGATAATTAATAGAGTGAAAAAAAGAAGCAAAACAGCACTGGAAACAAGGAGATGGCACTATGGTAGCAGCAGACTGTATGGGAAAGTACATTCTCCAGCACTTGGAGGAGGCACTGGAAAACCACTGGGTCCAGGTGTATTATCAGCCGGTGATCCGTACCCTTACAGGGGATCTGTGCGGTCTGGAGGCCCTGGCCCGATGGGTGGACCCCCAGTCGGGAATCCTTTCCCCGGCCACCTTCATCCCGGTGCTGGAAGAGGCCCGGCAGATCCACCGGCTGGATGCTTATGTGCTGGAAGAAGTGTGCCGCACCATCCGCCAGCGGCTGGATGCCAACCTTCCCATCATCCCGGTTTCCTTCAACCTGTCCCGGTATGATTTCTCCAGCCTGGATGTTTTTTCCCTGGTGGAAGATACCCGGCAGAAATACAACATTCCCCGGGATTTCCTCCATGTGGAGATTACGGAAAGCGTCCTGGCCCAGAATGCGGAAGAGGTGCACAAGGAGGTGGACCGGCTCCGGACCGAAGGGTATGAAGTGTGGCTGGACGATTTCGGCAGCGGCTACTCTTCTCTCAACATCCTGAAGGACTTCCAGCTGGATCTGATCAAGCTGGACATGGACTTCCTCCGGAATTTTACGGAAGCGTCCCGGATCATTGTTTCTTCAGCCATCACCATGGCCAAGCGTCTGGGGATCAAGACCCTGGTGGAAGGGGTGGAAACCCGGGAACAGGCGGACTTTTTGGCCTCCATCGGCTGCGGACGGCAGCAGGGGTTCTACTACGGAAAGCCCCAGCCTCTGGAGGATACCCTGGCTTTGATGGAACAGGAAAAACGGGTGGTGGAACCCCGGAAGTGGTGCCACTATTATGACCGGGCCAGCGGCGAAATCCACGAAACGGACAGTCCCCTGGCTCTTTTTGGCATGGATGAAAAAGGGGCCATCCGTTATCTTTATACCAATGAGGCTTATGACAATGCCATCCGCCACATGAGCTACACCCTCCAGGAGATCCAATACAATCTGAATCATCCGGAAAACAGGGATGCCCTCCGCACCTACCTGTTCTGTGTGGAACGGTCCCGGACCACGCACCGACCGGAATCCTATGTCTACATCGACGGCGGAGATTACGTGCTGGTCCGGCTCCAAGTGGTCTGTGAGATGAACGGCCATCTGCTGATCACCACCACCCTCACCAACGTTTCCCAAAGCAACGCCCAGATCCGCCAGAACAAAATGGATGCCAATCTCCGGTATCTGTACAGCATGTTCGATGATGTGAACCTGGTGGATTTGAAAAAAAATACCATTGAGATGCTTTATGCCAACAACAACTCCAGCCATGTGTCCAGTCCCCGGAAGTTCCAGGATATCCGGACGGCCTTGAAGGATTTTGCCCGGAAGAGGATATTCGAGGAAGACCAGGCGACTTATCTGGCCTTCACGGACCCGGACACCGTGCTGGCCCGCATCCAGAAAAGCCCCACCGGAAGGATTTCCCAGCTGTTCCGGTGCCGGAACAGCACGGGCAACTACACCTGGCGGGAATGTATGGCCATCCAGCTGACCCATGGGGACAGTTCTCTGATGCTTACGGCAGACCGGACCCTGGAAGATGAGGATAGAATGCCGGTTGTTCCTGCAAAAACGGCGGAGGTCCTCCCTACCCTGCTCTGGGACAGCCTGAAAAAGAACACCCAGATCAAATATTTCTGGAAGGACCGGAACCGCCGTTTTCGGGGGGCCAGCCAGGCCTTTCTGGACCATTACGGCTTCCAGTCTGAAAAAGAGATTATCGGGAAAACCGATGAGGACATGAACTGGCACCGGGATAATATCCCCTACCGACAGGATGAACTGGATGTCCTGCAAAAGGGAATCACTGTTAAAGACGTGCCGGGAGAATGTATCGTAAAAGGCCAGCTCCATCCCATTACCTGCAGCAAATGGCCCCTGTACTGGAACGGGCAGATCATCGGGCTTATGGGATATTTTCTGGATATGGAGAAACTGAACCGAAAGCTGCGTCACGAACTCCCCACACCCTATGATGATGTAATATCCGGTCTGCGGAACCGGCAGGGATTCCTGGAAGACCTGATCCACTGCCAGGAAGATACAGAAGGAGAGGCCCGCCTCTATTGTCTGATTTTACTGGAAAGCTGTTTTGACAACTATCTGAAAAAAAGCTACGAACCGGCTCTGCTCCAGGATCTGATCCGGAAAGAGGCTCAGATTATCCAGAACCTGGCTGGCAAAGATTCCGCCATTTCCCGGCTCTACAATTCCACCTTTGCCATTATCCGCCGGGAAGCCAACCCGGAAGAATCGGAAGCCCTGGCCCGGAAGATCCAGAAACGGCTCCAGGCCATCCACCAGGTCAACGGGAACCCGGTAACGGTAACTTTCCGCTGGAGCATCGTCCATTCCACCGATCCTCTGCTGAAGAAAAAAATCGGTCCCAGCCAGATCTATCGGCTGGCGCTGAAGAAGTTGAGGGAGGAATGAAAAAAGGGACTGCTGCACGCAACGTGCAGCAGTCCTTTTTATTCTTCCACCACTTCCGCCTTGAACACCATAATGGTATCCGCATCGCTGCAGCAGAACTCGGCGGTGCCTTTAGGCTGGCCGGGGATCTGGCCTCCGTACCGGAGGATGTCGATGTAGGGAAAGGCACAATGCATGGCCATGGGGCAGATTTTGCCCCGGTCTTCGTCGAAATCGAAGACCTCCCCCACATGATGGCCCCGGTGGCAGCCCATCTTCCCCCGCCGGTCGGTAACGGTGATCCGGATCTTCGGTCTGCGTCCAGCCATGGCTTTCTCCTTATTCCAGGGTCAGCAGCAGAGCCATTTTAAAGGGCTTTTCTGCCTTCACCCAATGGAGCCCGTTTTTGGCGAACCGGAACTGTTCCCCCGCTTTCAGGGTATGGGCCTTTCCTTCGTAACCGATGATCCCTTCCCCGTCCAGGGCAAAGATCAGGGCATCCCCGGGGGCCGCATGTTCACTGAGACCGGTTCCGGCGTCAAAAGCCATGACCACGAATTTCATCTTGTCATTGTGGACCACATCCATATTCACGATCCGGCCTTCCTGATAGGGCAGCAATTCTGCCAGTTTGAATGCTTTGCCTGCTTCCACTGCTTTGTTCATGATATCCTCCTTCTGAATCTCTACTTCCACATACACCGTATCCACTTCTGCGCTCATGCCCACAGGGACTCCTGTAGGAGTCAGGATACTCTGACCCGGTTCCAGCACCGTGCCTGCCAGGGCTCCGGTGAGCTGGAGTCGGCCTTCCTGGACCAGGAGCAGTTTGTAATAGGGATAGATCTCCCCGCTGATGTCCGTCCCAGCCCCCAGAGAAAAGACCCACACCGGGTTCCGTCCTCTGGCGATCTGCTGGGAAACCGTGCACCCGGCCACCGGCTGATGGGTCCGGCCCAGAGAAAACACCTGTCCCGCCGTCAGTTTCATGGGTACCACCTGCTTTCTTTTTGTTGGTTGTATTGTAACATGGGAAAAAGGGAAAGTACGTTGGTGAGACAACGGAAAAGGGGTGTTGCACGTTATGTGCAACACCCCGGCCTCGTGAGCCGCATAGCGGCTCAGTCTCGGGTCTCGAGCCAAATGAAAAATTTGCAGGCAAATTTTTGAACGTGTAAATCGATACCGTAGGGGCTGCACGCCGGGCAGCCCGCCAAATCATCGATTATCT
>ENA-ORSI01001741-ORSI01001741.1-human-gut-metagenome-genome-assembly--contig:-NODE-1741-length-17666-cov-2.674294_pt1 | contig 17666 bp, 17 predicted proteins | sample MGYA00242187_ERZ509154 | MGnify/ENA primary metagenome ERZ509154 (study PRJEB26280, sample SAMEA2338627) | human gut metagenome | biome: human gut; feature: human-associated habitat; material: faeces...
AAGATTGAAGCTATCACAAGCCAGATGGAAGATTCTTCTATCACTTTGCTTGATATGATTATGAAATATAACTTGAAATACAAAAAATAATTAGAACAATGGCTAAGTTATCATATAAAATGTCCTACTATGCATTATATGTCTGTTTTGCACTGATTCTGGTGGTGCTGGGCATGTTCTACTTCGTAGGATATAATAACCCGGTCGGTGAATATAACGAACCGGCTCATACAGAAACATTGATTTACTTGATGTATGGCATGTTTGGTGTTTGTGTAGCTGTAACTCTTGTAGGAGCCATTGCACAATTCGGAGCTGCATTGAGAGATAATCCAATGAGTGCTGTTAAATCTTTGTTAGGTATCGTATTATTGGTTGTTGTATTGGTGGTTTCTTACAGCATGGGATCGGAAGCTACTATCATGACCGGTGACGGTCCTTATTCGGATGCTTTCTGGTTGAAGATTACCGATATGTTGATTTACTCTATCTATTGCTTGTTTGGAGTAGCTGCTGTTGGTACTATCCTTAACCTGAGCGGTATCTTCAAGAAATAATAAACATTGATATTAACAATAAAAAAACGAAATAAGTAAAATGGCAAAAAAGAAAAGAGCAGTTCCTGGGATTAACTCCAGTTCAACAGCCGATATTGCCTTTATGTTGCTTATTTTCTTCTTGATTACTACATCTATGGATACTGACCGTGGTTTGGCGAGACGTTTGCCGCCTCCCCCCGAACAGAATCAGAAAGATGATAATATCTTAAAGAAAGAACGTAATGTGCTCCAGGTACGTCTGAATAAAGACGACCAACTGATGTGTGGTAAGGAGTATATTGATATAAAGCAATTGAGAGAAAAGGCAAAAGAATTTATCGCCACACTGGTGAGTATCAAGCCCCTGCCTGGATTACATTTAACCACCACGCGAGAACAACACTGGCCGGACAAAACGGTCTGGACGCAATTAATCGAACTGGCAACGAAAACCATCGCCGAAGGCGAGCTCGACAAAGTTGTGCTTGCTCGGGCAACCGACCTGCATTTCGCAAGTCCGGTCAATGCGGCAGCGATGATGGCTGCCAGTCGTCGGCTCAATCTGAATTGCTACCATTTTTACATGGCCTTTGATGGCGAAAATGCTTTTCTTGGTTCTTCACCGGAACGGTTATGGCGGCGGCGTGACAAAGTGCTGCGTACCGAAGCGCTGGCGGGAACGGTAGCAAATCATCCTGATGATAAGCAGGCGCAGCAGTTAGGTGAGTGGCTGATGGCGGATGATAAAAACCAGCGTGAGAACATGTTGGTGGTGGAAGATATCTGCCAACGATTGCAGGCCGATACCCAAACGCTGGATGTTTTACCGCCGCAGGTACTGCGTCTACGTAAAGTACAGCATCTTCGCCGCTGTATCTGGACTTCACTCAACAAAGCGGATGATGTGATCTGTTTACATCAGTTGCAGCCAACGGCAGCAGTTGCTGGCTTACCGCGCGATCTGGCGCGACAGTTTATCGCCCGTCACGAACCGTTCACTCGAGAATGGTACGCCGGTTCTGCGGGCTATCTCTCATTACAGCAAAGTGAATTCTGCGTTTCCCTGCGCTCAGCAAAAATCAGCGGCAATATCGTGCGGCTATATGCTGGCGCAGGCATTGTCCGTGGTTCCGACCCCGAGCAAGAGTGGCAGGAAATCGACAACAAAGCGGCAGGGCTGCGTACTTTATTACAAATGGAATAGTAATGAGTCGCATCATTACCGATTCATATCAATAATCTATTTTTGTAGCTCCTTATACTTAGCCGCAATATTGATACCGGACAAACTCATGTCAGTAAGCGCATTTAACCGACGCTGGGCGGCGGTCATTCTGGAAGCATTAACGCGTCACGGCGTCAGACACATCTGTATCGCCCCTGGCTCGCGTTCTACACCGTTAACGTTAGCGGCGGCGGAGAATTCCGCATTTATTCATCATACCCATTTCGATGAGCGTGGACTGGGGCATCTGGCTCTGGGGCTGGCGAAAGTCAGCAAGCAGCCGGGGGCGGGGATTGTGACCTCCGGCACGGCGGTAGCAAATCTCTATCCGGCACTGATTGAAGCTGGGTTAACCGGAGAAAAACTGATCCTGTTAACCGCCGATCGCCCGCCGGAGCTGATTGACTGCGGCGCGAATCAGGCGATTCGTCAGCCGGGAATGTTCGCCTCTCACCCCACGCACAGTATTTCACTGCCGCGCCCGACCCAGGATATCCCCGCACGTTGGCTGGTTTCTACCATCGACCACGCTCTCGGTACGCTTCATGCTGGTGGAGTCCATATCAACTGCCCGTTTGCTGAACCGCTGTATGGCGAAATGGACGACACCGGGATTAGCTGGCAACAGCGGCTGGGCGACTGGTGGCAGGACGACAAACCGTGGCTGCGTGAAGCGCCTCGTCGGGAAAGTGAAAAACAGCGTGACTGGTTCTTCTGGCGACAAAAGCGCGGCGTGGTGGTTGCCGGGCGCATGAGTGCGGAAGAGGGCAAAAAAGTTGCACTGTGGGCGCAAACTCTTGGCTGGCCGCTGATTGGCGACGTGCTGTCGCAAACCGGACAGCCGCTGCCGTGTGCCGATCTCTGGTTAGGCAATGCCAAAGCGACCAGCGAACTGCAACAGGCACAAATAGTGGTGCAACTGGGAAGCAGCCTGACGGGGAAACGACTCCTCCAATGGCAGGCAAGCTGTGAACCAGAAGAGTACTGGATTGTTGATGACATTGAAGGGCGACTTGATCCGGCACACCATCGCGGACGTCGCTTAATTGCCAATATTGCCGACTGGCTGGAGCTGCATCCGGCAGAAAAACGCCAGCCCTGGTGCGTTGAAATCCCGCGCCTGGCGGAACAGGCAATGCAGGCGGTTATTGCCCGTCGCGATGCGTTTGGCGAAGCGCAACTGGCGCATCGCATCAGCGACTACTTGCCTGAACAGGGGCAATTGTTTGTCGGTAACAGCCTGGTGGTGCGTCTGATTGATGCGCTTTCGCAACTTCCGGCAGGTTACCCGGTGTACAGCAACCGTGGTGCCAGCGGTATCGACGGGCTGCTCTCGACTGCCGCCGGCGTTCAGCGGGCAAGCGGCAAACCGACGCTGGCGATTGTGGGCGATCTCTCCGCACTTTACGATCTCAACGCGCTGGCGTTATTGCGCCAGGTTTCCGCACCGCTGGTATTAATTGTGGTGAACAACAACGGCGGGCAAATTTTTTCGCTGTTGCCAACGCCGAAAAGCGAGCGCGAGCGTTTCTATCTGATGCCGCAAAACGTCCATTTTGAGCACGCCGCCGCGATGTTCGAGCTGAAATATCATCGTCCGCAAAACTGGCAGGAACTTGAAACGACACTAGTCGATGCCTGGCGTACGCCGACCACCACGGTGATTGAAATGGTGGTTAACGACACCGATGGTGCGCAAACGCTCCAGCAACTTCTGGCGCAGGTAAGCCATTTATGATCCTGCACGCGCAGGCAAAACACGGCAAACCAGGTTTACCCTGGTTGGTGTTTTTGCACGGTTTTTCTGGCGATTGCCATGAATGGCAAGAAGTGGGCGAGGCGTTTGCCGACTACTCGCGGTTGTATGTTGATCTCCCAGGTCACGGTGGTTCAGCGACGATCAGCGTCGATGGATTTGATGATGTCACCGGCTTATTGTGTAAAACGCTGGTTAGTTACAACATACTTAACTTCTGGCTGGTGGGGTACTCGCTTGGCGGACGGGTGGCGATGATGGCGGCTTGCCAGGAGCCGGCGGGGCTTTGTGGAGTTGTTGTCGAAGGCGGGCATCCTGGATTGCAAAATGCTGAACAACGCGCGGAACGTCAGCGTTCCGATCGCCAATGGGCGCAGCGTTTTCGTACAGAACCGTTAACGGCGGTATTTGCCGACTGGTATCAACAGCCTGTTTTTGCCTCGCTCAATGACGATCAACGCCGGGAGCTGGTGGCGCTGCGCAGCAACAATAATGGCGCAACCCTTGCCGCCATGCTGGAGGCGACTTCTCTCGCCGTCCAGCCCGATTTACGTGCTAACCTTAGCGCCCGCACATTTGCGTTTTATTATTTATGTGGTGAACGTGACAGCAAATTCCGCGCTCTGGCGGCGGAACTGGCTGCCGACTGCCATGTCATTCCTCGCGCCGGACATAACGCGCACCGGGAAAATCCCGCTGGCGTAATCGCAAGTCTGGCGCAGATCTTGCGTTTCTGACTAAAGGACACAATATGATTTATCCTGATGAAGCAATGCTTTACGCACCGGTTGAATGGCACGACTGCTCCGAAGGTTTTGAGGACATTCGTTATGAAAAATCCACCGACGGTATCGCAAAAATCACCATTAATCGTCCGCAGGTGCGCAATGCCTTCCGTCCTCTGACGGTAAAAGAGATGATCCAGGCGCTGGCGGATGCGCGTTATGACGACAACATCGGCGTGATCATTCTGACTGGTGCAGGCGATAAAGCGTTCTGCTCCGGTGGTGACCAGAAAGTACGTGGTGATTACGGCGGCTATAAAGATGATTCCGGCGTACATCACCTGAACGTGCTGGACTTCCAGCGTCAGATCCGTACCTGTCCGAAACCGGTTGTCGCGATGGTGGCTGGATACTCCATCGGCGGTGGTCACGTCCTGCACATGATGTGCGACCTGACTATCGCGGCTGATAATGCCATCTTCGGCCAGACTGGCCCGAAAGTCGGTTCCTTCGACGGCGGCTGGGGCGCTTCCTATATGGCGCGCATTGTTGGGCAGAAAAAAGCACGTGAAATCTGGTTCCTGTGCCGTCAGTACGACGCAAAACAGGCGCTGGATATGGGCCTGGTGAACACCGTTGTACCGCTGGCGGATCTGGAAAAAGAGACCGTGCGCTGGTGCCGTGAAATGTTGCAAAACAGCCCGATGGCACTGCGCTGCCTGAAAGCTGCGCTGAATGCCGACTGTGACGGTCAGGCAGGTCTGCAGGAGCTGGCAGGTAACGCCACCATGCTGTTCTATATGACGGAAGAAGGTCAGGAAGGTCGCAACGCTTTCAACCAGAAACGTCAGCCTGATTTCAGCAAATTTAAACGGAATCCGTAATGCGTAGCGCGCAGGTATACCGCTGGCAGATCCCCATGGACGCGGGGGTGGTTCTGCGCGACAGGCGGTTAAAAACCCGCGACGGGCTGTATGTTTGCCTGCGTGAGGGCGAGCGCGAAGGGTGGGGGGAGATCTCCCCACTGCCGGGCTTCAGTCAGGAAACCTGGGAAGATGCGCAAAGTGTGCTGCTTGCCTGGGTAAATAACTGGCTGGCAGGCGATTGCGAGATACCGCAGATGCCTTCCGTTGCCTTTGGCGTAAGTTGTGCATTGGCGGAGCTGGCAGAGACGCTCCCGCAGGCGGCCAATTACCGTGCGGCGCCGCTGTGTAATGGCGATCCTGACGATCTGATCCTCAAACTTGCCGATATGCCTGGCGAGAAAGTGGCGAAGGTCAAAGTGGGATTGTACGAAGCCGTGCGCGACGGCATGGTGGTGAATCTGTTGCTGGAGGCAATTCCGGATCTGCATTTGCGTCTTGACGCGAACCGCGCCTGGACACCGCTGAAAGGCCAGCAGTTTGCCAAATACGTTAACCCGGATTATCGCCACCGCATCGCGTTTCTCGAAGAGCCGTGCAAAACCCGCGATGATTCGCGTGCGTTTGCCCGTGAAACCGGCATTGCCATTGCCTGGGATGAAAGCTTGCGCGAGCCGGATTTTGCCTTTGTAGCTGAAGAGGGCGTGCGCGCGGTAGTTATCAAACCCACGCTCACGGGCAGCCTGGATAAAGTACGCGAGCAAGTGCAGGCGGCGCATGCGCTGGGGCTGACGGCGGTGATCAGCTCTTCCATTGAGTCGAGCTTAGGTCTAACGCAACTGGCGCGGATTGCTGCCTGGTTAACGCCAGACACCATTCCGGGACTGGACACGCTGGATCTGATGCAGGCGCAGCAGGTTCGTCGCTGGCCGGGGAGCCCACTGCCGTTAGTGGACGTTGATGCACTGGAGCGGCTGTTATGATCTTCTCTGACTGGCCGTGGCGTCACTGGCGGCAAGTGCGGGGAGAAGCCATCGCCTTACGTCTCAATGACGAGCAACTCAACTGGCGCGAACTTTGTGCTCGCGTCGATGAATTAGCCTCCAGCTTTGCGGTGCAGGGTGTGGTTGAGGGCAGCGGCGTGATGTTGCGGGCGTGGAATACGCCGCAAACGCTGCTGGCCTGGCTGGCGTTACTGCAATGCGGGGCGCGGGTGTTGCCCGTGAACCCTCAGCTGCCGCAACCGCTGCTTGAGGAATTGCTGCCCAATCTTACGCTGCAATTTGCGCTGGTGCCGGAAGGGGGAAACACGTTTCCGGCGTTAGCGTCGCTGCACATTCAGCTGGTTGAAGGCGCACATGCCGCGGCGTGGCAGCCGACGCGTCTGTGCTCAATGACGTTAACCTCTGGTTCCACTGGCTTGCCGAAAGCCGCTGTTCATACTTATCAGGCTCATCTTGCCAGCGCCGAAGGGGTGTTATCGCTGATTCCGTTTGGCGATCATGATGACTGGTTGCTCTCTTTACCGCTGTTTCACGTCTCTGGTCAGGGAATTATGTGGCGCTGGTTATACGCTGGTGCGCGGATGACGGTGCGTGATAAACAGCCATTGGAGCAAATGCTGGCAGGTTGTACTCACGCTTCACTGGTGCCAACACAACTCTGGCGTTTGCTGGTTAACCGTAGTTCCGTTTCCCTGAAAGCGGTTTTACTTGGCGGCGCGGCTATCCCGGTCGAGTTGACGGAACAGGCGCGCGAGCAGGGGATTCGGTGCTTTTGCGGCTATGGTCTGACCGAGTTTGCCTCCACGGTGTGTGCGAAAGAAGCCGACGGTCTGGCAGACGTTGGTTCGCCGCTGCCGGGTCGGGAAGTGAAAATCGTTAATGATGAAGTGTGGCTGCGGGCTGCCAGTATGGCAGAAGGTTACTGGCGTAACGGGCAACGGGTTCCACTGGTTAATGACGAAGGCTGGTACGCCACGCGTGATCGCGGTGAGATGTATAATGGCAAGTTGACCATTGTCGGACGTTTAGACAATCTATTCTTCAGTGGCGGTGAGGGTATTCAGCCGGAAGAAGTCGAGCGCGTTATTGCTGCACATCCTGCGGTTTTGCAGGTGTTTATCGTTCCCGTTGCCGACAAGGAGTTTGGTCATCGGCCGGTAGCGGTGGTGGAGTATGACCAGCAAAGCGTTGATCTTGACGAATGGGTGAAAGATAAGCTGGCTCGTTTTCAACAACCGGTGCGCTGGCTGACTCTGCCGCCGGAGCTGAAAAACGGCGGTATTAAAATTTCACGTCAGGCGCTAAAAGAGTGGGTGAAACGCCAGCAATAATTAACCCACCGTTTCACTTCTCATTTCTGCCATTCCATTGCCGTTGATAAAGAGTTTATCTGTTAATCTGTAAATTGATGTGAAAACTCTTAGCAAACAGGATAATGCAATGGAATGGCTGGTCAAAAAATCGTGCTGCAATAAACAAGATAACAGACATGTAATTATGCTCTGCGATGCTGGCGGCGCGATAAAAATGATCGCCGAAGTGAAGAGTGACTTCGCCGTGAAAGTGGGGGATTTACTCTCGCCTTTGCAGAATGCGCTTTACTGTATTAATCGTGAAAAGCTGCACACGGTGAAAGTCCTTTCTGCAAGCTGTTATAGCCCCGATGAGTGGGAACGGCAGTGTAAAGCGGCAGGGAAAACTCAGTAACGTTGTTTTGTTGTGGGCAGGAAAATCAGCATCAACCCGCTCATAATACAGGCTACTCCCAGTAGTGCTTTCAGCGAAAAAGTCCCTTCCCAGCCGGGAAGTACCATTGAAGCAATCCATACCAGCACATAACTCATACTGAGCAAGGCATAGGCTTTGCTTAGCGCAAGTTTATGTAGTGTTTTATACCAACAAAAAACGGAAAGCAGATAACCCAGCAGCCCGAGTAACAGTATCCGGGCATCCAGGCCAAAAGCTAACAGCGCCGCGATAAAATCCCATAAGTGCGTCATTGGCGGCAGATGACTCGCCGCAAAACCCAGGCTTAATTGCGCAGCGGAGGCGATAATGACGCTGAATAATCCCCACATCAGGCCCATTACACCGTACTCCCGAGGATCACAATGCCGCCAATAATGAACGCCACCCCACACCAGTGACGCAGCGATACCGGCTCGTGCCAAAGTTTTACTGCAGCCAGCGTTACCCAGACAAAATTCAGACTTAACATCGGGTAGGCAATGCCTACCGGTACGTTCTGCAAGACCAGCAGCCAGAGCACCATGGCAAGGCCAAGACAAGCCAGCGCCAGTCCCAGCCACAGCACGATATGTTTGCGCCGTTTGTTTACCGCCGCAAAGCAGGTTGCCTGTTTCTGACACAACTGCCCGGCAACGCTAAGCAAGCTGGCAAAGACTAATGTTAACCAGATCATTTGGGCCGATACTGAATTAGCACCAGACGCTCCTGACGATCGATGACATCTGCGGGCGGAATGGCGAGACTATTGATATCTTCATCGCGGTCAACCGAAAGCACGAGTGTAATAATCCCCTCCTGACGATGTTGATTAAGCCAGTTTGCGAACTCATCACCGCTGACAAATCTCCCTTTTGCATCCGGATAATTAAGGCCATATTTCAACTCACCTGTCTGGCGATACATGATGATGTCATCGCGTTGCAGGCTCCATGCCAGACCTGCGGCAACACCGACGCTATCAGTAAGAATATAGCGGCTTGGCTGAAGTGATTCTTGTGTCATCTCGACAAAAAATTGCGGATGTTTTCCTTCCATGACTCTGTCAGGAATTGAAAATCCTACCAGCAACGCCAGCCCCAGCGGGCAAAGCGCGGCAAAAGGCCAGGTCTTTTCGACGTTTGTTAAGGTGTACCAGCCGAAAAATGCCCATAGCGAAAAAATAGACCAGGCACAAAAGACTTTATAGCTCTCGAAGGTTTGCCACACCGGTGTGTTCATTGGTCCCCAGGGGGAGACCACAAATGTGGCAATAATGCCAGTGACGCCAAAAGCGATGTTAATCCAGCCATTAATCCGCAACGCCAGAGGATTATTTTTTGCTGCCAGCAACGCGTAATGCGCCATCAGCATTGCCAGAGGTGCAAAGCAGGAAAGAATATAGGTGGGCAATTTGCCTTTAGCGACGGAGAAAAACAGCAGCGGCATTATCGTCCAGCTCAACAAATAGACGGTTGCGGAATGCTTGCGGTTTTTCCAGCCAGCGTACAGTGCACCGGGGAGTAATCCCAGCCACGGCAGGCTACCGGCAATGATGACTGGCAAGTAGTACCAGAACGGCGCTCTATGTTGGGCATCATCCAGTGCAAAGCGTTGAATATGCTCAACCCAGAAAAAATAGTGCCAGAAGTCAGGCTCCCGCTGCGCTATCGCCAGTCCCCAGGGGAGAACCGTCAGTACGCAACTGATAACCGCCAGCCAGCCGTAAATAAAGAGATCTTTCCAGCGTTTTTGCGTTGCTACCCATGGCAGCACGCTTAATACCGGCACGGCAAGGGCGAGAAAACCTTTGGTCATCACCCCCATGCCGCAGGTGATTCCCAGCAGTAAAAATCCTGCGCTTTTGCCTTTCCACGTCTGTGCCTGCATTGCCAGCCAGAAGCTGCACATTCCCGCCACCAGCCAGAAGGCAATAAACGGATCGAGCACGGCATAAGTGCCGATGGCATAGACAATAAACAATGAGAGATAAATTACTGTGGCGAGTAAAGCCAGACGTTTATCGCGCCATAAGCGCAGAGTAAACCAGGTCACCAGCGCGGCAGTTAACAGGGTCGCAAAGATAACGCCTGCCCGCACACCAAAGTTATTCGCGCCAAATAGCCATTGCCCAATGCTGTTAATCCAGTATCCGGCAATGGGTTTTTCGAAATAACGTAGCCCTAACAGATGGGGAACAATCCAGTCGCCGGATGCCAGCATTTCCCGACTGATTTCCGCATAACGCGTTTCATCTGGTTGCCAGAGCAGACGCGTGCTGATCGGTAACAGGTAATAGCAGGCAATAAATGCGAAGAGGCCGATAAGGTAACGTACCGATTTCATCAGCGACTACCCGCCATTTGTTGGCAACCCAGCCAGCCTTCACGTCCGGCAATATTTCCGCGAACAACTTGTCCGAGCGGCAACGTCCCTGATAACAGTTCGCTTAAAGGGCAAAATGTCACGCCTTCCTGAGCTGCGCGTTTCAGGAGATCCACAAAATTATGCTGATAAGCGCAGCCTTCAACTTCGGCATGAATGGTATAAACCGGCGTGCCTTTATCTCGCTGGATGCGGTTGAGTAACCAACCGTTAAAATCTTCTGCTTTCACATCCCGACCAATCACTTCATCCCAGGTGGGTAAGGTCACCGGAATTTGCGCAGTGCCAGGGGTTCCTGATTCGAGCAATGGACGAAACGGCATCGCCCCACGACAATCGCTGTTGTAGCGCAAATGGAACGCTTCTTTTGCTTCGATCACCTGTTGGTCAGCACGCCAGCCAGCAGCGGCAGAACAGGTTACCGGTTGACCGATAATCTCTTCCAGGGTGCGAAGGCCGCGTGCAATATCGTCGATCATTGTTTGCCGATCCCAATTACCGCTATGGGCTTGCCAGGCATGGTGATCCCAGGCGTGCAGGCCGACTTCGTGATGTTTAGCCGCTTCACGAATGATATCAGCATTGGCATGACCAATCTCTTTACCTGGCCAGGCCGTACCTGCCAGTAAAATATCCCAGCCATAAAGCGATGCCGCGTTTGAGCGCAGCATCTTCCACAAAAACTGTGGCTTCACCAGTCGCCAGAGATGGCGGCCCATATTGTCCGGGCCGACGCTGAAAAAAATGCTGGCCTGAATATTATGCTTACTCAAGATTTCCAGCAGACGCGGCACGCCTTCACGGGTGCCACGAAAGGTATCGACATCAATGCGTAAGCCGACTTTGGTCATGATGGTTTATCCGTAAGATCAACGGTGCGCAGGAAGAAATCCAGCGTTTCGTCGATGGTTTCCTGCATATCAATTTTCGGTTCCCAGTTCAGGCAGCGGCGGGCATTGCGGATGCTCGGTTTACGATGCTCTACGTCCTGATATCCTTTGCCATAGTAGCTGCTACTTTCGACAACACGAAAGCCCGCAAACGGTGGGAAGTAATGGCGCAGCGGATGTTTTTCGAAGCTCGCCAGCAGCATCTCCCCCAGTTCTTCAATGCTCGCTTCGTTCTCAGGATTGCCAATGTTGATAATTTCGCCATCGCAGCGATTTCCCGCATTTTCGATAATGCGGTATAACGCCTCGATACCATCCCGAATATCAGTAAAGCAGCGTTTTTGTTTTCCGCCATCAATCAGCTTAATCGGTGAACCTTCTACCAGATTGAGAATGAGTTGCGTAATAGCGCGGGAGCTGCCAATTCGCGCTGCATTAAGGTTATCCAGTCGTGGCCCCATCCAGTTAAACGGGCGGAAGAGGGTGAACTGTAAACCTTCTTTTTCGCCATAGGCCCAGATCACTCGATCAAGTAATTGTTTAGACACCGAATAAATCCAGCGTGGTTTATTCACCGGGCCGACGATTAAATTAGAATGGTCCTCATCGAAGTATTTATCGCTACACATCCCATAAACTTCTGAAGTCGACGGGAAGATGATTCGCTTACGGTACTTCACGCAGTAGCGGATAATGCGCAGATTCTCTTCGAAATCGAGTTCAAATACGCGCAGCGGGTTGCGGGTATATTCAATCGGCGTGGCTATCGCCACCAAAGGCAAGACGACATCACATTTTTTGACGTGATACTCAATCCATTCGGAATGAATACTGATATCGCCTTCGACAAAGTGAAAATGCGGATGATTCATAAAACGGCTTATCGCATCGCTGCCAATATCCAGACCGTAAACTTCATAATGATCTTCGCGCAGCAGGCGTTCTGTCAGATGGTTGCCAATAAAGCCATTCACCCCGAGGATGAGTACCCGGGTACGGCGTCGGGCGGCACAGGCAGGCTGGCTATTCAAGCGTGAACCTTGCACCAGGCCCAGCGTCTGCGCTAATTGCGAGCCCTGCATAGTAATGCCGTCGCCCGCCTGTCCAGTGACGATTTCCAGCGCGCCATCGCCACAGGCAATCAGCAGTGGTGCAACAGAAATCACGCTCCCCGGCTGTGCTTTGCTGGCATGAGGATGAACACGCGACGACCAGACGGTGAATTTCTGATTGCCAACATAGCTGAAGGCACCCGGCCACGGATCGGCAACGGCACGCACCATGTTGTGCAGTACGGATGCCGGCTTATGCCATTCGAGGAAACTGTCATCCGGCGTTCTGCGACCAAAACAGGTGGCTTCGTTTTCGCGCTGGGCGATTTCCAGAATATTACCGTGTTTAATGGCGGGTAATGTCTGTTCCAGTAGCTGGCGCGCGGCATGGCACAATTTATGATGCAGCGTAATGGCGATATCGTCTGGCGCAATGGCAACGCGCAGTTGTGCCACAATGGCCCCGGCATCGGCACGTTTCACCATTCGGTGCAATGTAACGCCAGTTTCCGTTTCACCGTTCACCAGCACCCAGTTCAGCGGCGCGCGACCACGATATTTGGGTAACAGCGAACCATGCAGATTAAATGCACCTGCGGGAGCGAGCTGCAAAATTTCGTCGCAAATAAGATGGCGATAATAAAAAGAAAAAATCACCTCTGGTGATAGTTGGGCAATGCGTTCCACCCACAGCGGATGATTAACGTTATCCGGCGCATAAACCGGAATGCCTCTTTCCGCCGCCAGACGAGCTACCGAACCATAAAAGGCTTTTTCACCGGGATTATCAGTATGAGTAAAAATAGCGCTAATTTCGTAACCGGCAGCCAGCAGGGCTTCAATACCGAGGCATCCCATATCGTGGTAGGCAAAAACGACGGTTTTCATTATTCATTTTCCTTGCTGGATGGACGGATAACTTGCTGAACAAAATAGCGGGGGCGGGCGCGGACATCGGTGTAGATCCTGCCGATATATTCACCGAGCAATCCCATGCCGATAAACTGAGCGCCAATAAAAGTAAACAGCACGGCAAATAGCATAAAGACGCCTTCTGCCGCCCATTGTGGTCCGAAGGTCAGGCGTAAAATCACCAGCAGCACCGCAATGCTAAAACCGCCAATCGCAATAATGCTGCCGAGCAAACTCAACATACGTAGCGGCGTTGTGGTAAGGCAGGTCACCAGGTCGTACATCAAATTAATCAGGCGCATAAAGCTGTATTTGGATTCACCAAACTCACGCTCGGCATGGTGCACTGGAATTTCAATGGCACGGCGGGCGAAGATATTCGCCAGAATCGGGATAAAGGTGCTGCGTTCATGGCAGTGCAACATCGCATCGACAATATGACGGCGATAGGCGCGCAGCATACAACCATAGTCACCCATCGCTTTGCCTGTGGTGCGCTGAATAAGCCGGTTAATCATCTTTGAAGCGGTTTTACGAAACCAGCTGTCCTGGCGGTTCTGGCGTACAGTCCCTACCACGTCGTAACCTTCATCGGCTTTTGCCACCAGACGGGGGATTTCCTCTGGCGGATTCTGGAGATCGGCATCGAGGGTAATAATTAAGTCGCCGGTGACGTGACTGAATCCCGCCATAATCGCTGAATGTTGCCCGTAATTGCGGTTAAGCAAGATAGACACAATATGGCTGCCCTCCGCTTGTGAGGCTTCGACCAGCATATGCGCGGAATTATCGCTACTGCCGTCATCAATCAGCAGGATTTCATACTCTTTCCCCAGTGATTCACAGGCTGCGGTGGTGCGCCTGATTAATTCCGGTAAGCTTTCCTGCTCGTTATAAACGGGAATAACCACCGAGACTTTCTTAACAGGGTGGATTTCAAACATGGCTCATTGTCCTGCGAGTTGCTGAAGGGCTGTGATGACGCGGTCGGCATCGGCGGTGGTCATATCCGGGAACAGCGGCAACGAACAGATGCGTTCGCTATTCCATTCGGTATTCGGTAACGACAGCGTGGGAAAACGCTCGCGATAATATTTTTGTGTGTGAGCGGCGCGGAAATGTAACCCGGTACCAATGCCTCTTTCTTTTAACGCTTCCATCAACGCATCGCGACTGATACCACAACGTTGTTCATCGACACGAATAATAAACAGATGCCAGGCATGAACGTGCGGCCAGGCGGGAAGGCTTAATGGCTGAAAGGGGAGAGCTGCCAGTGCTTGCTGATATTGCTGGGCAATTTCGCGCCGACGGGTGTTGAGGTGCTCTAATTTGACTAACTGTGTCAGGGCAATCGCGGCGTTAATATCGGTCAGATTGTACTTATAGCCCGGCGTTAAGACTTCAGCCTGCGGTGCACGGCCCCAGGTATGTCTGTCATAGGCATCGACACCCAGACCGTGAAATTTCAGCATCCGCAGCTGGCGGGCAAGATTTTCATTATCAGTAACAATCAGGCCACCTTCCGCACAGGTAATATTTTTGATGGCGTGAAACGAAAAAATAGCAGTACCTTTTGCGCCAATATGTCGCCCTTTGTAATACGTACCGACGGCATGGGCAGCATCTTCGATAACTGCGATGCCGTAACGTTCGCCAATGGCGCGAATGGCGTCAATATCTGCTGGCGCACCGGCATAATGCACCGGAATGATGGCTTTAGTGCGTGGCGTAATGGCTGCTTCGATCGCTTCAGGCGTGACCATCAGCGTATCGCGGTCGACATCCACCATTACCGGCGTTGCACCCAGCAAGGAAATCATATTGAGGGTTGAAACCCAGGTCAGGGAAGGCGTAATCACTTCATCGCCCTTGCCAATTTCCAACGCCATTAGCGTGATATGCATTCCGGCGGTGGCTGAACTGACCGCGATGGCATGCTGATTTCCCGTCAACTGGCAAAAAGCTTGTTCAAGCGCCTGATTCTTCGGACCGGTTGTGATCCAACCGGATTCGAGAACCTCTTTAACTGCAGCGAGTTCCTCTACGCCCATTGCTGGTCGCGAAAAAGGCAAAAATCCTGACATTGTTTTTCCATCCGTCATTGAATACCTGTCCACTTATATTTGCTATAAAGAGTGTTGTGTATATTTTGCCATTTGGAGCAAAATTTTAAGGATAGAATATTAACTTAACCTTAAGAAACTAATATTAGACGTAAATATTGAAATTTTTATATTTTTTCTTATTTAGACTTTGCATTTGGCAAAATTTTGAGGCATTTTGCCGGCATCATAGGATTTTTAATATTACACCAACTGCTAATTATCGCCAGAAAAGTCGCTCAATTTCACGGTAATTGTCTGGTTGCGCTTGTCTATAGGTGGAGTTTACGTGTTAGCTTTTTGCCGATCTTCGTTGAAGTCAAAAAAATATTTCATCATTTTACTGGCGCTCGCTGCGATTGCCGGACTGGGTACTCATGCCGCCTGGAGTAGCAATGGTTTGCCACGCACCGACAATAAAACACTGGCCAGACTGGCACAGCAGCACCCGGTTGTCGTTTTGTTTCGCCATGCTGAACGTTGCGATCGTTCAACCAATCAATGCTTGTCAGATAAAACAGGTATTACGGTCAAAGGTACCCAGGATGCCCGTGAACTGGGCAACGCTTTTAGTGCTGATATCCCTGATTTTGATCTCTATTCCAGTAATACCGTCCGGACTATTCAGTCGGCGACCTGGTTTTCGGCGGGTAAAAAGCTGACGGTAGATAAACGATTTCTTCAATGCGGTAATGAGATTTATAGTGCAATTAAAGACTTACAACGCAAAGCACCTGATAAAAATATCGTTATTTTTACCCATAATCATTGCCTGACATATATTGCTAAAGATAAGCGTGATGCGACATTTAAACCTGATTATCTGGATGGTTTAGTCATGCATGTGGAAAAAGGCAAAGTTTATCTGGATGGGGAATTCGTTAACCACTAAATTTTCAATCTGACAGCCAGTGATGGCTGTCATCATTGTTAAAGAAGACCTTTCAAACGTAACGTTTTTCGGGTGGCAACATTCAAATCATAATGCACCAGATCTTCAGGTTTTACCCACGCGTAGTCCTGAAACTCTTCGTTTATTTTCACATCTCGGTTGGCAGAAACGCAGTCAAAAATCAGGTAAATCATATAAATCTCTTCCTTGCGACCATCTGCATACGTCTTGGTGCGAATATCATCGCTGAAGGTCCACGGCGTGATTTCTGTCAAAAGCAGCTGTTCTCCCAGTTCTTCGCGAATTTCGCGGCGTAGTGCCTCTTCAATTCGTTCGCCAGGCTCCACGCCGCCACCCGAAAGCGCCCATTGACCGGGGAAAACGCCGCGATCGTCGGCCATTTTACACAGCAAATAAGCACCATCATTTTGAATCAAAGGGCATACAATAGTCCGTTGTCGCACAGGGGTATTCCTTATAAATAAAAAGAAACCATGAGAATACGGTAACTCAGAAATATGTGAAAGTGACAGTAATCTCTTTTGCGATGATAACTACATTTATTATTATTTTTGTGTGTATCGATAAAGTGTGTTTATTTTTTCGGCGTTTAATTATTTAAGAAGTATTTAGTTACAATAAGTGACTAGATCCCTTTTTTCGCTCATTGAATCCTCTGCGCCAGGCAGTACAATCCCGCAGCTTTGGGAATTTTGATTAATTGCTTGTGGGAAAGAGGATAATGAAAAAAATTGCGCTAGCAGGTCTGGCCGGAATGCTGTTGGTTTCTGCATCGGTCAATGCAATGAGCATCAGCGGCCAGGCGGGTAAAGAATACACCAATATTGGTGTCGGTTTTGGGACTGAATCGACGGGCCTGGCGTTAAGCGGTAACTGGACACATAACGACGACGACGGTGATGCCGCGGGCGTGGGGCTGGGGTTGAATCTGCCTCTCGGGCCATTAATGGCGACCGTTGGCGGAAAAGGCGTTTACACCAACCCGAACGATGGTGATGAAGGTTATGCCGCAGCAGTTGGCGGTGGTTTGCAGTGGCAAATTGGTGACAGCTTCCGCTTGTTTGGTGAGTATTACTACTCTCCGGATTCGCTCTCCAGCGGAATTAAAAGTTATGAAGAAGCGAATGCTGGCGCGCGTTACACCATTATGCGTCCAGTCAGCATTGAGGCTGGCTACCGTTACCTGAACCTGGCAGGTAAAAATGGCAATCGTGATAACGCCATTGCTGATGGTCCGTATGTTGGGGTAAATGCCAGCTTCTGACGCCTTCCGGCGCGGCGTTCTGTCGCGCCATTCAGTTTCTTACTACGCCCTGTCTCCCTTTGCGTTATAGTGATTCGATAACAAAAGCAGGAGATAACCATGTTAAAAGTGGAAATGTTATCCACCGGGGATGAAGTGTTACACGGGCAAATCGTTGACACTAACGCTGCCTGGCTGGCCGATTTTTTCTTTCATCAGGGGTTGCCATTATCTCGCCGCAATACGGTGGGGGATAACCTTGATGACTTAGTCACCATTCTTCGCGAACGTAGTCAGCACGCCGATGTGCTGATCGTTAACGGCGGGGG
>ENA-ORSI01001759-ORSI01001759.1-human-gut-metagenome-genome-assembly--contig:-NODE-1759-length-17565-cov-3.468361_pt1 | contig 17565 bp, 18 predicted proteins | sample MGYA00242187_ERZ509154 | MGnify/ENA primary metagenome ERZ509154 (study PRJEB26280, sample SAMEA2338627) | human gut metagenome | biome: human gut; feature: human-associated habitat; material: faeces...
AAATCTATTGACAAAAAGCGCCGCGCGTGCTATAATCACTCTCGCTGTCGGAGAGACGCTATCTGGGTGTGGCGCAGTTTGGTAGCGCGCTACCTTGGGGTGGTAGAGGCCGCTGGTTCAAGTCCAGTCACTCAGACCATAACTGGACCGGTAATTGATACAATGTGTCGATTACCGGTCCGTTTCATTTTATCCCGAAAAGCCCTGCGAATAGGTCGTTTTTCAAAACAGCGGGTGCATTTGAGGCCTCGTCTGAGGGTGGAAATAGGCTGTTTTTCTCCTTGATCGACCCGCTTTGAGGGTATCTGCCGGAGGCCCGTATCCTATCGTTTCAAAAAATGACTACCGTTTCACACAAATAATGCCCGTGATGAGGACCGACTGATCCCCGTCACGGGCTGTTTTGCTTTTCTGCATCAGAGCGTTTCCGTGACCTCCGTGCCGTTTTTGAAGAGGAATACCATCCGACCATCGTGGTACACCGTCACCCGTTCGATTAGGTTATTCCAAAAGCGATCAGTGAATTCCAGTGGCAGCGTGTCGTCGATGGCCTTTATCTCAAACACAAAGCATTCCAGCACATCGGCCTGAAAGCTCCGTGTGATTCTCAGTTTTTGCAGTTCGCCCAGCCGGTCCTGCGCAGCATGGTAACGCTCGACCAGCGCATCGTATTTCCTGTTGTATTCGTCCTGCGGAATGGCGGTGGTGGCGTTCTCGGCAATCAGCTTTTTCGTGAGGCCGGAAACGATCTCAATCTCATCATTGAGTGTAGCGCATTCTGCGTCAATGGCGTCCGTGTTTAGGTACTCGTCATGGATCATCCGGCAGGTCTCCAGCAACACCTCCCGGTCCTCGGTAAGGTCGGCAACGGCCCGGAGATACAACCGCTTAATGTCATCCTCATACAGATGCGGTGTGCCGCAGCGGTGTTCGCCCTTGAATTTGCCGTTGCACTGCCAGATCACCCGGCGGTACTTGTCCGTGCTGTGCCAGACCTTGCTGCCGTAGAATTCGCAGCAATCGCCGCAGACAATCTTTGCCGAGAAGGGGCTGAGGCTGTTATGGTGCTTGCCTTTGGCCTTCCGAACCGCCATTTCGTCCTGCACTTTCTGCCATTCCTCCGGATTGATAATGGCAGGATGGCTCTGGTCCACAATGTACTGCGGCACCTCGCCCTCGTTGACCTTCATTTTCTTTGACAGGAAATCCACGGTGAATTTCTTCTGCAGGACCGCCGAGCCCTTGTATTTTTCGTTCGTCAGGATGCTCTCGATGGTGCTGGTCTGCCATTTTTCCTTGCCACGAGGAGTGGGGATGCCCTTGGATGTAAGGTGCGTGGCGATCCAGTTCACCGTTTTGCCCTGAACGAACAGCTTGTAGATTTCCCGTACAATCTCTGCCTCCTCCGGCACAATCTCCGGCAAGCCGTCAGGCCCTTTGCGGTAGCCGAGGAAGGATTTATACGGCAACGACACCTTTCCGTCTGCAAAGCGTTTTCGCTGGCCCCATGTGACATTTTCGGAAATGGAGCGGCTCTCCTCTTGGGCAAGGCTCGACATGATGGTGATCAGCAGTTCGCCCTTGCTATCGAAGGTGTAAATGCCCTCTTTCTCGAAATAGACCTCGGTGCCGTGTTCCTTCAGCTTGCGAACGGCGGTGAGGCTGTCCACAGTGTTTCGAGCAAAGCGGCTGACGGATTTCGTGACGATCAAGTCGATCTTTCCGGCCAGCGCATCCGCAATCATGCGGTTGAAGCCGTCTCTGTGCCGGGTGTTCGTTGCGGAGATTCCTTCGTCCGTGTACACATCCACGAACTCCCAATCCGGATTCGAGCGGATGTACTTGGTGTAATAATCCACCTGCGCCTCGTAGGAGGTGAGCTGCTCTTCGCTGTCGGTGGAAACACGAGCGTACCCGGCCACCTTTCGTCTGCTCTGGGCATTGACCGGCATTTTGGAATGGAGCGTCTTTGAAGCCGGTATTACAGTGATGTTAGCCATTGTGCCTGTTCCTTTCTATCGCTTTTTGCCTTGCGGCCTCTTTCATCTCCGGAGTCCAGCTTTTGGCCCGTGAGCGGTCCTGCCATCGTTTAACGGCTTTTCTACCGTCTTTGAAGCGGAATACCAGCGTGTTCCTGTCCTCGGCTATGATTTCCGTTAAATCGCCAATATCCAAATCTGCGGTCATGGCCGTCAGCGTAGGCTCCGGTATCTGCTTGGAGGGACAGGCGGCACGGCCCTGATAATTGTAGGTGCTGCAAATCCACACCGGACCGGTGGCCGTAACCTTTCGCCGGAAGTGCTTGCCGCAATGAGAGCACACGATCAGGCTGGAGAATGGGTATCTGCCGGTAAAGCACTTCCCGACAGGAGCGTATTTCTTGGCCCTCTTTGCAATTTCGGCCTGTACCGCTTGATAATCCTCCAAGCTGATAATGACCTCGTGCGTACCCTCTGCGTGGTACATCGGTAGCTGGCCTTCATTGACCACGGTCTTTTTCGTCAGGTGGTTTTCCCGGAAGGTCCTCTGAAGGAGCAGGTTTCCGGTGTAGGCGTAATTGCGCAGGATGCGTGAAACGCCGCCCTTGCTCCATGCGTTTTCGTATCGGGTCCTCACGCCGTCCGCATTCAGGCCGTTTGCGATGGAACCGATACCCTTGCCGGAAAGGTACTCCCTGAAAATGCGTCGGACCGTTTCGGCCTCGTCAGGGACCACAACGTATGCGCCGTTTCGGTAGCGGTAACCGAGGAGCGTTCCATTCCAAGGCTTGCCTTCCTCGAAATTCTTCCGCACACGCCATTTCTGGTTTTCGCTTGCCGAAAGGCTCTCCTCCTGTGCGTAGGACGCAAGGATCGAAAGCATCAATTCTCCGTCAGCGGAAAGGGTGTGGATGTTCTGCTCCTCGAAAAAGACGTCAATTCCGAGGGCTTTCAAATCCCGGACCGTCTCCAGCAGTGTGACCGTATTCCGGGCAAAGCGGGATATGGATTTTGTGATAACCATATCGACCTTTCCGGACTTGCAATCGGATACGAGCCTAACGAAGCCCTCTCTGGTATCCTTGGTGCCGGTCTTGGCCTCGTCCGCATACACGCCGACATACTGCCAGCCGGGATGCTGTTGGATCAGGCCACTGTAATAGCTGACCTGCGCTGACAGTGAGTGGTGCATCGCGTCCTTTGCTGAGGACACCCGTGCGTATGCCACCACTCTCGTCAGCTTAGGGATGGCCGCTTTCGTGAATGTGACTTGTTTTACTTCTCTTGCCATAATCTGCCTCCGTTGTATCAAAGTATGGGTACTGTATATATCACTCTAAACGGCCCGGATAGCAAGCCTCATGCGGCAAATATACTGTCCAATTCAATCCCGTATTTTCGGGCGATCATTGTATAGATTTCAGCCCGATCCGCAGGTCGCAGAAAGCCCTCGCTCACCAGCCGGTCCACAAAGGACAGGGCCGTATGATAGCGGATCAGGTTTTCCGGTCCGTACACATCATGCTTGCGGTCTTCCTTTTCCATCGGGATTACCTCCTTTGCGATACTTGTAGTTCCAATACGCACTGCGGCAGGGGTCCGAGCAGAACTTTTTGACCTTGCGGCCCTTCGTCTGAGAGATCACCTTGCCGCAGTACAGGCAGCGTGAAGCATTTTTCATGCTGGGATGGCGGCGAATGTAGGATTTGATCGTGTTGATCGATATGCCCAATTCATCAGCGATGGCCGTGGGGCCGTATCCGTCCCGATACATCCGCTCTATCTCCCGGCGTTCAAAGTTATCCATCATAGCGGTTTCCTCGCTTTCTATAATCTTCATAGCAGGACCGGCAGCAGAATTTCCGGTGAGCGTTGCCATAGCAGCGGAAGGTCCGACCGCAGTTTTTGCAGACGAGCGTGTAGTAGGCCTTTCGCAAAACCTGATCCTGATGGGAATTCCAGTATTCCATTCGGCAGCGGTCCGAGCAGAATTTCTTCTTATGACCGCTCCGCTGTGTAACGGGTTTTCCGCACTGTGGGCAGATTGGTATACTGCCGTCCTGCGCTTCGTGTGTTGCCGATAAAATAACGGCTTTCTGTGTAGTGTTCATACGTACCTCCGATAAGGGTCCGGGAGAGCAAGGAACGCTCACCCTCCCGGACGGATGGGTTTAAGCGGTGACGGTCAGGACCTTGATCGCATCCTTGCGAACAAGACGGGAATCGAGCAGTTCAAAGCCCACATAGCCTACCTGATCGGTCATGGCGAAACGCTCCTTAAAAGCTCTCATGGAGATAGGAGAACGGTCGATGATCCAGAAATATCGAAAATCACCGAAGAGGACAGGCTTTGCACCGGCGGCGATATCCGGCATATCGTTGCAGATATGGACGGGCTTACCGAGGATGGTGTCGCTGTTGCCATTCCAAAGATAATTACCGGCATCGTCCTTCAGCTTGTGCAGTGCGAGAGCGGTGCGGTCGTTCATGAGCCACACGGCATGACTGCGGTATTCCGGCTTTACGGAGAAGAACAGGTCGATGCAATCATCGTAGGTGACCGCATTTGTAGAGACCCCTGTTTCGGCTCCTTCAGTTTCGTGGAGAAGGCCGAAGGGCTCGTCTGTTCCGTTACCATTGATGAAGGCCCTGTCCTCCGCACGAGCGAAGGATTTACCCATGCGCTCGAAGATGTACTTGCGGAGATCGAAGTCTGCGTCAAGCGCAAATTCCGTGCTCAGCTTCACCAGACCGTCGATCTTGTGCGTAGCAACCGGGAAACGGGTGAAATCGTTCAGAGCATCGAAACCGGGGATGGCGGCACCCTCCGGCACAAACTCGGCATAATCGCTCGAATCCTTGGCCCAGATCACATCACCGCCGGTATGCTTTTTTAGCTCGGTCGCAAGAGGACGGATTACGCTCTCAGCAAAGATGGCCTTGCGGAAATCGGTCTCATCCGCCGCAGGAGCACAGAACGCACCAGTGGTAGCGGACATGGCATCATGCATTTCTGCCTCCGCATTATGCTTGATTCTCATGGCATTCCAGAAGGTCTTTCCGTATTCCGGAGTGGCCGTGAAAGCACGGATTTCGTTGATCGTTTTCATTCTCATCTTCTCCTTTCGGCTTCATCGTCACAGCGTTTGCATCTGTACAGGCCGTGCGTCATGGCATCCACGGCCATTCCGCAGAGGCGAAGCTGATCGTGGCAGTGCGGACACTCGATGTCATAATCGAGGGTTTCGACAAAGCGGGTCGGGTCACACGTGCGAAGGCGATAGCGTCTGTACAGCTTGCCGTCATTGTCGACAAGGTGCTCCGTCATAAAGAGCGGCTCCGTTTCCGAAAGATGTTCTGCCGTGAGCCACACCTCCTTCGGAATCAGGGATTTGGTGTTTTTGTAGTTAACAAAGGTGTAATTAGTCATCGTTTTTCCTCCATTTCTTGAGTTTTGGGGCAATACTCCGTTTGAATTATGGTTTTTGCGTTCGTGACCCCACGCCGCTGTCCGGCCCGGAAGGTCACAGAGATTCAGACCGCCCTACGGTCATCGGAACACAACCATACGCATCACCGCCTTTCATGCTCTTCACTTCCCACTGGACAAAAACTGCCCAAGTGGTTCGTTTTTTGAAAAATTTTTTATTTCGAGCAGATCTACCGTTTCACGGCAAACTGACGAAAACGCTTGTACCATCACGGTTTTCGACCGCTGGTGACACTCTTTGACGGGTAAATCCGTAACTTTTCTATATGCTTGTTTTTTAGGCCCTATAGAATAGTTTTTGAAAAGAGCGTCATCGACCGTCACCATTTACCAAAAAGACCTGTGCCGTCAGGCCTATCGGATAGATTGTCTGATGCGATGCCTTCCAATACCCACTGGAGGAAAACCGTCCAGGTGATCCGCTTTTTCGGAGAAAAAATCTCTTCTCACTTCCCACCGGTTATGAGAGGCCGTTTTGACCAAAGATTTTTGAAGAAAATTTTCGTCCCTCAACTGGTAGCCTCGGCAGAGGGCCAAAACTGACGGTTTCCGAAAATTTCTTCTCTCCACTACCCACTGGAGGGTTTTGCCGGTTTTGAACGAAAGATTTTGAAAATTTCTTTGTTCAATATCCACTGGACAGAAGAGACCGTTTTGGTCTAAAGAATCGGAAACTTTTTTCTCCCACTACCCACTGGAGGGGAATGGGCTGTTTGGCCAAAAATTCTGAAACTTTTTCTCCCCAGTACCCCCCTTGACAATTCAGGCCGTTTTGAACGAAAGAAAATGAAAAAGCCTCCGGAAATTATCCGAAGGCAGTAGAAATTTTCATATTTTCGTGATATAATAAAGGGTAGTGTTTGATTAACCCGTTAGGTGCAAGGAGGCACGAAATGGCTGTTACATATAAAAAGCTGTTCCATATGCTGATTGACAGGAATATGACCCCGGCCCAGCTTCAGCAAGAGGCCGGATATAGCGCAAACATATCCACACGTCTGCGCCGGGACTACTACGTTTCCCTTGAATCCGTGGAGAAAATTTGCCGGGTGCTGAACTGCAAGGTGGACGATATCGTGGATTTCATTCCCGACAATCCTGAAAAGGAACAATGACGTTCGGAGGGATTTTATGACGAAACAGGTAAAATCCAGAGAGCGTGTGGCCGAGCACGGCGAGGTATTCACAGCCGAGCGTGAGGTCAACGCGATGCTGGATTTGGTAAAACAGGAGACGGAGCGTGTTGACAGCCGGTTTTTGGAGCCGGCGTGCGGTGACGGCAATTTCGTTGCTGAGATCCTTCGCCGTAAGCTGGAGGCCGCAAAGAAACGGGCTATACCTCCGAGAAAGAAAAAACCGCTGCCTCTCGAATTTGAGAAACAGTCGGTCATCGCCGTGGCAAGCATTTATGGCGTGGATCTGCTGATCGATAATGTAATCGCCTGCCGCCAGCGGCTGTATGATATCTGGAATGCGGAATATGAGAACATCTGCAAGAAGGAAGTCAGCGAGGATTGCCGGGATGCCGTCCGCTTTATCCTCAGCCGCAACATTGTGTGCGGAAACGCGCTCAGCCTGAAGATGGTCGATGAGGACGGAAACGATACGGACGAGCCTATTGTGTTTTCGGAGTGGTCCTTTGTCATGGGCACGAAAATGCAGCGCAAAGATTACCGTTTCGATAAGCTGCTGGCTGGTGAATATGAGCCCAAGGCGGCAACGAAAAAGAAAAAGCGTGTGGATGACGAATACGGTCAGATGAATCTGTTATCCATGCTGGAAGAAAAACCGAGTGACGAGGGTGAATTCCTCACCTCCTACGTCACGGATTATAGGAGGGTCCAAGATCATGGCCAATAATCTCTATAACACGATGTACAATCCGGACGTGCTGTCCTGCATTGCAAATCTGTCGAACGATGAGGTGTTCACGCCGCCGGAAGTGGCTAACGCCATGCTGGACCTGTTGCCGCAGGAGTTATTCAGCGATCCCAATACTACTTTTCTTGATATAAAAACACCGAGATTGATACAATTTAATTATTCCTCCGCCGATTTTGCCGCTTGAGGGGTAAGTTGGCGTTTGAGGGGTAAGTTGTGAGAGTCGGGTCGTCCCGGCTGTTTTTATAGGAGGTATTTAACATGTCTGGAGGAACAAAGCAACAATTCAAGCAGTTTATATAGAGCCAATAGATATCAGAAATGCAGACGACCGATATGGAGAGGATTCCGTCGTAGGTCTCTCTACACAAAAACAGATTATAAGAACAAAGGCCGATTTGGAGGGAGTCAAACTAACGTCTTATAAAGTATTTGCCCCAAAAACATTTGCCTATGTTCCGGACACCTCAAGACGTGGGGATAAGATGTCACTTGCATATAACTCAACAGAAGAGACATTCTTGGTGTCATCTATTTCCACAGTTTTTCGAGTGTCAAAGACGGATTTGCTTTTACCAGAATATTTGTTTATGTATTTTAATCGACCGGAATTTGATCGTTATGCCAGATTTAATTCTTGGGGATCTGCCCGTGAAACTTTTTCTTGGGATGAGATGTGCGATATAGATATTGATCTTCCAGAAGTTAAAGTGCAAAAAAAGTATGTAGACATCTACAGTGCTATGCTATCCAACCAGCAAAGCTATGAGCGTGGACTTGAAGATTTGAAATTGCTGTGTGATGCCTATATTGAAAACTTAAGGAAAAGAATCCCCTGCAAAAAAATAGGTCCATTTCTCACACGGCATGATGTGAGAAACGGGCCGAACGGCACCCAAAATGTTATGGGGATAAGCACAAGTAAGGAGTTTAGAATTCCAACGTCTAAGGTCAACCGTGATGAGCTATCAAACTATAAGGTTGTGAGGCCTCGTCAGATTGGATTTGTACAGACAACGCATACCAATGACGATTCTCTGCGCAAAATGCTGTATTTGGCGTCGAAAAAAATTGTCGAACACTGGACGGCGAGATGTCGAAATTGGGATCAGGTTTTAAATCAGCTTGATATCATGTTTTCAGAACAAAAGGTCGGTTGATTTGCCTTTGAAATTAGTATGCTCTATGCCGTCTGCCGTTATTCACACCTGCGGTGCGCATACCGTCATACAGCATAGAGCGAGCAGCTAACACGGGCAAATGAATCCCTCCGTTTTCTAAACGGAAAACCATATTTGTTATCTATTTTCTTATCTGTTTGGATTCCTTTTTACACAAAATTTTCCGAAGTGCCGAGGATGCAGATAAACTTCTTTCCTCTGCCGGATACAGTTTATCCCGTGCCGACGATTTTGATCTTGTGATTGCCTTTTGCATTGAAAAGAAAATATTTAATTTCTTTGACATTAACGAGGCGCTTTTTCATTTCGGTTTTGAGCCGTTTTGAAAAAGAAAAAGCCGCCGTCGGGAAACGGCAGCCGAGGTTCATTTTGAGTCCGCGGATTTATCATCCGATGTGTTCAGGTTATCGAGCGCATATTGAAGGCATTGCACAACGATTTTATTCATGGAAGTGTTGTACTCGCCGGCAAGGCGGTCAAGCTGCTCCACAATATTTACGGGAATGCGGAATGTTTTATTGACGGATTCAAAACCCTTTTCAAGCTCAAGCATGATAAATCTCATCTCTCTGCATATTATTATGCACTATATTCAGAAATAAATATACAAGCAGTTTATCTTGCAATACGCTTGCGGATGGTGCCGAAAAAATGTATAATGATACTTGGAGAAGTGTGACTATCACTGAGTTTCAAAAAATGTCGCCGCTGCGGCGACCAAATTACAGACGGAATAGTTTAAAATGGATTTCAGAACAGGAGGCGGCATTGCTATGGGAAAACCAAAGAAATTAAGAAAGCTGATTAAAGCGGCGAAAATGGGAAAGCCCTGCGCTATGTACCGACTTGGTATTTGCTTTGAAACAGGAACTATGACTGAGAAAGACTTAACGAAAGCCGCCGTTTGGATCTCCGCTGCGGCCGAGGCTGGATATGCTCCGGCACTTGAATGGATAAAGGATTATTCTTTTGACGATAACGCCTTGATTCAGGCGGAAAGCTGAGGGAAAATATGAACCATCTGCAATACAACAATATTCTTGACAAAGTGGATCTTTATGAAGGGCTTGAAAAAAGCACGCTGACAATACGACTTGAGGGAAATATCTGTGAGGACTGTCCGTCCGATATGCACAGATATGATGTCTCTTTCCCTGCCGAAGTCGGCAGTTTCACGGCGGATTTTACTTCATACTCTCCAAAACACAATTACACACTTATTGTAAAAAGGATTGATAAAAACAGCGCAGACATTAACTTTAACGGAAACGACTACACCATACACGAAGGAATTAACTGTCTTTTTGACATAAGGGAGTCTCAGGCGTCATACGACGGCCCGTGGTTTACGGGCGTGGATGAATTGAAGGCTGTATGGGTGAAATAAGATACGGTGAGGTGGCGACGTGAAAGGTATTAAGCTGAAAATATCAAAACCAAAGGATAAGCTTCCCGCAGGTTCAAGTAAGCTGTTTGGCAATCCCGATGTGTGGGACGGCTTTGAATGGCCGTATATCGAGGAAAACGGCGAAAAGTACGACTTGACCTTTATGTGTCAGATTGACTGCGCTAAGGCAGAAGGCTTTGACGAAAGCGGACTGCTTCCGAAATCGGGAATCCTTTATTTCTTTTATGACCTTGATACAATGCCCGAAGCACCGGATGAAAAATCGGCACGGGTTCTTTGGTACAACGGCGAACTGTCCGCCCTGCATGAAATGATACTGACAGATGAGGACGGCAACAGTCTGGCTTTTTCCGAGCAGAGAATCGATTTTGATGTGGCAGATGCGGATGAAAAATCCTCTTCTCTTCTTCTCGGAGATATGACGCAAAGCTGTGATTTTATAAACAATCGTCTGCCGCTTTTGCGTATCGGCTCGCTTGAAACGGAGGATGCGGAAATCCGCTTTAAAGATGACGGTTGGCTGTGCTTTTATAATGAAACGGAAAAACAAAAAGTGCACGATTTTTCCAAAGTGAAAGCAGTTCAGATAAGTTGTAAGGAGAGATAATATGAAAAATATTTATTTGTTTTCTGAAATTGACAGCAGTATAAGAGAGACTCTCGGTAAAAATGCCTGTGAAATGATAGATGCCGAACCGAATTCGCTTGGCTTTGTTTTGACACAGGAGGCTTGTGCCGAATTTTACATAACGAGAGAAATTGAGAAGGATTTGCGCGGTCGCATTACCGCAGTGCTTGACGGTCTTTGCTCGGACGCCGGTGTAAAATTCGGAGAAAGTGCAACCGTTTCGATTTTCGCCAGCACGGTTGTTCCGATGCCCGGTATTCTCGAAAAAATCAACGGCGTCGGATTGAATGAATCCGTATTGAGTACCTTGCCAGACGAAGCCGCGCAAAAAGCATGGGCATTGCATCTTCAACTCATGAAAGCATTCGCATGTGAATTGTATGTAAGCTCTCAGCATTTTACCGATCTTGAAAACGAAGCGACAGGAAAATACGGTGTGGACGAGATTGAAAAATTGTCTGTTGAGGCATTACGAGAGCTATGCGCCGCATTCAAAAACGTATATGCGGCACAAGGAGTGTGCAGCCTTTCGACCGACCCATATGAGCAATTTTTCATGTTGCTGAAGACAGCGTTCAGAAGTTGGGATAACCCTCGTGCGTGTTGGTACCGGAGAACGAAGGGAATCACCGACAGCGGGCTTTCAATTGCTGTGCAGCTTGTTGATTTAAAAACAGGAAAATACTTCAAGAATAGAACCACGATCGCAGCCGCCGACCGAAACAATAAAGAAAAGGATGCTTCCAACAAATCCGAGCCGCAGGGAGAATTCAAGCGGATTGAAATTGACGGCGACCTGTTCGAGGGCTATTTCCTGAACGGAAAAAAGAACGGGCGCGGAAAATACACCTGGGCAAATGGGAATGTCTATGACGGTAACTGGGTGGATGGCAAGTGCACCGGCAAAGGAAGAATCAGTTGGTCAAGCGGAGCGTCATTTGACGGCGAATGGAAGGACAATCAGATGTCCGAAGGAAAATACAGCTATGCCGACGGCTCGGTATATGAGGGCAGCTTTAAGAACGGCAAACGTGACGGCTACGGCAAACGGATCTTTAAGGACGGCGAAAAATATGAAGGACAGTGGCACGACGGTAAAAAGCACGGCCACGGAACTTGCACTTGGACAAACGGCGACTCCTACGAGGGCGAGTGGAAGGACAATCAGATGTCCGGCCAAGGGCGTTATACCTTTGCCTCCGGCTCCTATTACGAAGGAACGCTGGAAAACGACAACTTTGAGGGCAACGGGAAACGGGTCTACGCCGGCGGAGACGTATACGAGGGGCAATGGCACGACGGTAAAAAGCACGGCCGCGGAACCTACACCTGGGCAGACGGCAACACCTACGAGGGTGATTGGAAGGACGGCAAACACTGCGGCCGGGGCAAGCTCATCCAATACGGCAAAGCCGGTCCGGATGCTCTTAATGCCGGCGAGGTATTTATAAAATACAGCTATGACGGCGAGTGGCTTGACAACAGGGAGCACGGACACGGCATCTGCCGCGAGGGTAAAGGAACTGTCGCCGGCATGGACAAGGTATATGAGGGTGAGTGGGTAAACGGCAAAAAATGCGGACGCTTTGTGTGGCATTTTCTTCACCGCGACGGCGAGACCGGCAAGAGCTACATCGATTTTTACGAGGACGGCAATCTGATCGAAACCTGTATTCCGTATGACGAAAGCATAAAAACCGTCGAGGACGCTCGGCGCGCGAGGGCTCTTGCGGATGGAAAAAGCTCGTCTACAACTCCTGTTTACACCAATTCCTCCCCTGCCGCTGCGCAGGACAGCGCCGATACGGCAGAGGACTTCGAATGGGAGGAGTTTTCCTCGGTCGGCGAGCTTCACGAAAAAATCCTCCGTCCGGAGCTTTTCCGCGATCCGGAGGATCGCTATATCCGCAATTCGTGCATGTATCTTGATACGTTTATCGATGAATTCCGCGAGGAATTTGCGGGCGGCGACTATGCGGAAACAAAGGAGATCATCGCCGAGATCCTCGGCGTGGAGAGCGGTGAGCTCACGGAGTGTATCGAGCGCCGCCTTGACTTTATCCGCGGATTTACCGAAAAGGAGTACCTCCTTGCGGCAATGTACAGCCTTGCTTACGACGAAAGAACGGATCTTGCGCCGTATCTTGCAAATCTCGCCTGCTATTTATGGACGGACACCGGGGACGGCGACTACTTTGATCCGCTGCTTGATCTGTTCAGAATGTCCGGCGAATACGATGACGACGACAGCACATGGCTCTGCGCCATACTCCGCCTGCAGGAAAACGGCAATATCGACGATCCGCTCAAGCCGAACGACGACGGCAGCTTCGACAACCAATTTGCATATTTCGATGATGTGTTCGGCGATCTCCTCGATCAAGGGTACCTGCCCGGCTCGGACGGAAAAATGTATCTGTCCGATATCGGCGATGACAGCGAGGACGAAACGGAGGAGTCCGATACCGGAGACAACGTGCTGATCCGTTACCAAAACGGGGATTCCTACCGCGGCGCGGCGGTCGGCGGCGTGCGTGAGGGATTCGGCGCATATTTCTTCGCAGGCGGCGGCTTCTACCGGGGCTGCTTCCATGCGGAAAACTTCGAGGGCTACGGCATGCTGGACGAAGGAAACGGAAGGGTCTACAAGGGACTTTGGAAGGACAACAAGCGCTGCGGCTACGGTGAGCAGACCTTTGAAAGCGGGTCAAAATATTTCGGTTGGTGGAAGGATAACGTCTACCACGGCTTCGGTCGGTTTGTTTTTGCCAGTGGCTCCGAGAATGTCGGAGAATTTAAAAACGGAAAAGAAAACGGTATTTTTCTCATAAAACGAGACGGAGAATGGTATGGGTATAAGTGGGTAGACGGAGAAATAATACCTTCGCTTGACGGAGCCTTGATAACCTACAACGATGGATCCGGATATGTCGGTCAGACCGTGACGGAGCATCGCAGAGGATTGACCGTCCGTATCAGGCAGGGCTACGGCGAATACCGATTCCCGGGAAACTCTCGAAACGGCTCCACGAATATCTATCAGGGGCAGTTTTCTCAGGATGTGCCCTATGGAACGGGAATCCGCGTCGATACCACCGGAGAGGAACCAATCATTCTTGCCAGCGATGATTTCCGCGGAGATTCCATTCCCGACGGAAAATGCCGCGCAGTCCGGCTGACCGGCGTGGATAGCTACGAATACGCTCTATTCTATGAGGGCGGATATCGGGACGGAGAAGCCTTCGGCAGCGGAATGCTGTATGTTGCCGGAGACAGTGAAAACGATCACTACAGATACCGTCCGTATGGACTGCCTATCGGCAGCATTGTTCGTTGTGACCATTTTGACGGCGGTCCGACAGGCGCCGCCATAGTAACCGATGAATACGGCGAGATGAGATACGGACGCTTTGTTGACGGATTCTGGGAACCGAACAAGTAATGTCATCTGATTTTGATAAACGGAGTGTGAAATATGCAGCCCGAAACCGCATTAAAGCTGTGTGCCGCAGTAGAAATTCTGATCGTTGCGGTCAGTGTTCTCCTCGCGGTATGGAAATGGAATAATCTGAAAAGCGTTATCCGCACCCTCGGTGTGGGCGTGTTTTTGTCGCTGGTGGTGATGGCGCTGCCGTATTACATCGGCGGCAGAAGTCCCTATGCCTTTTGGTTGTCGGTGTTCAACGCCATGTGCGCCATGTTAATGAATGCCGATCCGGTGGAAATACTGGAAAGCATCGGCGCCGTTCAGGTAAGCTTTGTTTCGGTCTATCGGGCGGTACTTCTGTTTCTGTTCATTTTAGCTCCGCTGTTTACGGTCGGCATTACGCTGTCCTTCTTCTCGGAGCGGTTCACAAGGCTGCTCTACCGACTTCGTTCGGTATTTCGGGATTCCTATTTATTCTCGGCTGTGAACGAACGCACTGTCTGCCTTGCGGAGAATATTGCCGAAAAGGAACGGAAACCGCTGATTCTGTTTGCGATTTCCGGCAGTACGGAGGATGAAAGCGCCGAACTGCTGTCCCGAATCAAAAAGCTCGGCGGGTATGTGCTGACCGGGGATATTACCTCCGTCCGGCATAACATCCGCCGCAAACGCCATTATTATCTGTTGGATTTTGACGGCAGTATCAATCTGGAAAACGGTCTGCGGCTCTTTGAAAAATACAACGATGCGGCAAGTGATACTCTGTATATGTGGCTTTATACCAAGGATGAAACGGCTTCGGTCATCTTTGATTATCTGTACGAAAAATTTCATGTGCAGCTTATTAACGAAGAGCAGCTTATCGCCCGGCAGCTTGTGCGGGACTTTCCGCTGTATAAAGCCGTGACGGGAAACAGACTGTCGGTACTGCTTGTCGGCGCGGGAAATATCGGGCTGGAAATTCTGCGCACCGTCACATGGTGCGGGCAGTTGGGTGACGGAATACGGACGGAGATTTACGTCATCGACCGGGACGGCGACCGGGCAAAGGCATTGCTGGCCAAAAGCTCGCCGCAGCTTGCCGAAAGGTTCGGCATACAGTTTTATACCGCGGATACGGAAACCGACAGCTTTCCGAAGGTGCTGTCCGATATCTCTCCCGATTACATCATTGTCTCTCTCGGCGAGGAAAAGCGCAATATCCGCACCGGACTGTATCTACGGCGGTTTTACGGGCTGAACGGCGACAAACCGTTTATACATATTCTGATGGACAAAACGGCGACCGAGGAACTGCTTCTGCCGTATTTGTGCCTTTCAGATTGGAAAATATCCGCCGACCGGCAGAGATACACGGAGCAAAAGCTGTGCTCCTTTGCACTGCTGCCCTTCGGCAGCTATGAGAAGACCTACGGACATATCCTGACTGCCGATTCACTTGACTATTGGTTGGCGGTTGCGGTCAATGCCGTGCGTATAGGCATTACCGAAATCAACGAAACACATACACCTGCGCTGCTCAAAAGTCTGTACAATCAGGTGGAGTATTACAAAAACTACGCGGGCGCGTATGCTGTTTCTCTGCCCTATAAGCTGTATCTGATGGGGCTGGAGCTTGTTGATGACGGAGGAGGCGACCTTTCTGTTATGGAAGAAACATTGCCGGCATTTGAGGATGTCCTTCTCAGACAGGAAGCCTTGCGCTTTGAAGCGTTTATGCGCGCGTCCGGCTGGACGGATTTGCCGCTTGACTGCGTTCATGATGGCATTTACCAGGATAAATTAAAAAAGTGCCACGCTCGACTTTCTGCGGAAAGCACCAAAAAACTGTCCGATATTACGGGACGGAATTTTGATGCGGAGGATCGGCAGAACCTATACCGTATCCCGCAGATTTTGCGTCTTGCGGGGGAACTGTCCGGAAAGAAACTTTCGGTACGGAAAGCGATGGGAACCGAAACGAAGGATATGTGACAGTCATAAAACTACCGTTAAGGAGAAAAACCTATGAGCATATGCGACGAGTTAAAAAAACAGGCGGAGCAGACATACGCCGAGGGAATTGACAAATCGATTGAAACAGCGGCGGCGTGCTTTCGGCTTTGCGCAGAAGGCTTATCCCGATTTTCCGATGACGGCGGAGGAAGCTACCCGATACAGGATATTTCACTGCTTATCGCCTGCTCGGCGGTGTCGGGCGGTTGGAACAGAACAGGCTCTGCCGACAGGGAGCGTATGTCTGAAAGACTGAAGCTGTATGTGTCAAACATCAACGGACTGTGCGACGATCTGCCGCTTGCGCTGACCGTTCCCGGATATGCGAATATCGGGCGGAATCTCATGTCACCGCCGCAGATAACGGCGTTTACCGAGCATCTGTCGAACCTGTTCCAAACGCTTGACGAGCATGAAAAAATGGCGGTCGTCACAATGCACTATTTGATGCTGTATGCGGTGTTTGAAGAATGGCCGCAGGCGGATGTGCTGAAAGACGCCTATGAAAACGCCTCCGTTCAGCCGGAGGAAGCCTACGAGCCGCCCGAGAGCAATTCGGCAGGCGTTCCGTTCTCGCATACATATGCCGCTCCCGCACAGCCGACAGCGGCGGCGATTGGCCGATATGAACGCAACGCAAAGCGCCGCTGGCGGCCGCTGAAAATCTATCTTATCGTAACGGGACTGTTTATTGCGTTGGTGCTTGGGTTATATTTTTACGCCGCACCTCCGTTTTCTGAAGGTCAGGAGATTGTGGTAAAGGATATCACCGGACAGTCGGTGAAAATGCTGCCGGAGTCCGAGCCTGTGGAGCTTGCCTTGGTGGGGCTGACGGATTATAACGGCGTCGTCCGCCTGTTTTACGGAATGATAACAGGCATTGTGGTGTACCGAATAGTGTCAATCATCGCCGTGTTTATCATAAATTTACTTTATCGAAGGAGAAATGCAAAAAAAGCTGCTGCTTTAAGGGCAGGCAATTATATACCGTAATCAGAAGGAGGATGGGTATGTTCAAAAAAGTCATTACACTATTATTCGGCACAGCGTTTATGGTAGTGCTGATGCTTGCGGCAGGAGGAATCTATCTCCTTCCCGAAAATTTCATGGGCGCATACGCAAATATGTATGCCGATGTATGGGCTGCCGTGGGAGGGCTGTTCAGCCTGATGCTTCTTCCCGGCTTTGTGGTGGGCTATGCCGCCTGTCAGAGCCGAATCCTCGGTGCAGTCTGGTTTATCGGCTTTGTCGTATTGGGATTTATCAGCGGGATCAGCGTTTGGTGGATCGTCACGGCTGTGCTGCTTATCCTCTCCTACATATTCTGTATCAGTGAGAATGTCGGCGATTATGACGACCTTGACACCTACGACAAACTTTGTGTACTGATCCCTGCTTTCGGGGCGATGCGATTTGTCGACCGCTTCGGGCTGGAAGGCTTTTTCGGCGTGATAGGAAAAATTCTTTCTGTTCTCGCTATCATTTTGAATTTTGCGCTGATGTTTGCCCTTTGGATCGTGCCGAAGGATGAAGCCTCGGCGTTTGGTACGGTTATCATGCAGATCAAGACTTTCGG
>ENA-ORSI01001761-ORSI01001761.1-human-gut-metagenome-genome-assembly--contig:-NODE-1761-length-17550-cov-10.411260_pt1 | contig 17550 bp, 15 predicted proteins | sample MGYA00242187_ERZ509154 | MGnify/ENA primary metagenome ERZ509154 (study PRJEB26280, sample SAMEA2338627) | human gut metagenome | biome: human gut; feature: human-associated habitat; material: faeces...
AGGGCGGACTTCAAACATAGAATTTACTAATTGGCAACTTGCGGACATTCATTAACTCTTTTACGCTACCGCATGAGATGGGTGACACATGCGGTAGAACTGCCCCACGCTTCGAATAGAAAAAATTTTTCTAACCGAAAGACTTCTCGGGCTTCGGAGTACCTCCGTGACCGCCGGTAAACAGTTCCGTTTCCGAAGCCTTGCCCGTGGGCAATTTTCCGTCATTGCGTTGCCGAAAGTCTGCACAATCGATTGTTTACCTTTGCCGATTAAAAGAAGTTTACTTACCTTTGTAGAGTAATATGAAACACAATGTATTATGGATAGAACAATGATAGAAGACGCCTTATATCCCGACTGCCCGATACGGAATATCTTAGCACGTCTGTGCGACAAATGGTCGCTTTTGGTTATCTATACGCTCAACAAGGCAGACACATCTCCGGTAAGGTTTAAGGAGTTGCAGCGCGAAATCCCCGACATATCGCAAAAAATGCTGACGCTTACCCTGCGCACGTTGGAAGACGACGGTTACGTAACACGCACCGTATATCCCGAAGTTCCTCCGCGAGTGGAATACGCATTGACCCCGCGCACTTACTCGCTGCTGCCCCATATCAACGCACTGATAGGATGGGCGATAGAAAACAAAGACGCTATCATGAAAGACCGGAAGAAAGCCCGCAAGAAATGACGTGCTCTCCCCTGTCCGCGTCCCGTCCGTTCAAATCCGGACGTTTCATGCTATTATATCACAGATTTTTCTTATGTTTGCAAAAACCTGAATTATTAAAGGCATGATACATATTGCTTGTAACATAGACAGCAATTACGTGTGCCATTGCGCCGTAACGCTGGTATCTTTATTTGAGAACAATCGGGAAGAGACTTTTTCGGTACACATTCTTGAGCGCGGACTTTCGGCTGCGGAACAGCAGACACTGACCGACCTTGCTGCACGCTACGGCAACCGGGTATTTTTTTACGAGCCGATGCCCGAAATGCTGGCAGGATTCACCATCCGCAAGTTCAACAAGCGCATCTCGATGGCTACGTATTACCGCTGTATCTTGTCGGAATTGCTGCCGCGCGACATTGACCGCCTGCTGTATCTGGATTGCGACATCGTGGTATTAGGAGACATACGCCCGTTCTGGAACACGCCGTTAGACGGTATCGGCGTAGCGGCGGTAGAGGACATGGGGTGTAGAGAGGCAGAACGATATGAAATCTTAAAATACCCGATGGAAGATTCTTATTTCAATGCCGGAGTGTTGCTAATCAATCTCGACTATTGGCGCAGAAATGACATCGCACGTGCCTGCATAGACTATTTCCATCAATACCCCGAACGTATTCTATTCAACGACCAAGATTTATTAAACAGTGTTTTACACAAACATAAAAAGTTGGTAAACTTGAGATGGAACGTACAAGATGCTTTTTACCGTAACCCTCGACATAAAGATAACGAATGGAAGAACAAATTCACAGAAGTATTACTCCACCCTATTATCCTGCATTACACCAACCGAAAGCCGTGGGATTACGACAGCCAGCATCCGCTGCGCAACGAGTATTTCCGTTACCTCGACCTCACTCCGTGGAAAGGGCAGCGCGCGTTAAACAACCCGCTGAACCGCATCAAGCGTTTCTTCCGCCTGCTGCCGTTCTACATCCATCTGAGAAAACCCAAATACATACGGATGACAGATTTATAATGCCATGATAAAGAAACAGAGTAAAACGAAACGTTTTTTAAACGCATCGAGGGATTTTTCGCCTCTTTCAAACAACGTTATATCATCAATTACCTTTTAACCAAAGCCGGAGGCAAGGAACTGATTGCCCGCTATGCCCGACGCACGAACGACGACTGCCGTCCTCTCGGAGCCGACGCGCCGATATGGGTATGCTGGTGGCAGGGAGCGGATGCCATGCCCGACATTGCCAAAGCGTACTTCAACTCGATAAAGATGCACGCCGGCACGCATCCGGTAATTCTGATAACAGGCGAAAACTATAAGGAATATGTAACGCTTCCCTCAGAAATCGTGGAGAAGCAACAGAAAGGCGTCATCGATTTGACCCATTTTTCGGATATACTTCGCGCCGTGTTGCTTCACCGGCACGGAGGCATTTGGATGGACAGCACCGTGCTGCTCCCTGCAAAAAACATCGATGAGTTTATCCATGCGTCCGATACGTTCTGGAGTTGCCATCATCTACCCATCTACCACAACGTGTCGCGCGGTGGATGGACGAGTTTCTTTTGGGCATGTGGGAAGAACAACCTGCTGCCGTCTTTCATTGCCGACCTCCATATCAGCTACTGGAAGCGGTTCGATAAGCTGATTGATTACCTGCTGTTAGACTACACATTCGCCATCGCCCGCAAGTACATCCCCGCCATCCACCGGATGATAGAGGAAGTCCCCATCACGGTGATTCAACTTCATAAAACAACGCCCGAAGGTAAAAAGACATTCTACGGACACATCATGGAGAGTTATTTCCCCAAAGAGCAGGCTGTTTGACTCCGATTGTCGGAAAGCAAAATTAACAACTGTTATACAACTAAATAAACCGTTTTTTCTACTAAAATATTCGCTAAATATCCCTATTAGTATTCAACACAAAATTTTTCATCTATAAATAAAAAGCCATAGTATTTCTTAAAATAAGATTTACTATGGCTTTTCAATATGACAATTTTCAATATAATTCTTTCATATAAACCAAATCACCATTTGTCTGTATACTTAGTTTTAGGATAACCATCAACACTGTGAACTATCGTACCCGAGCAGAATATTTCCCATCTATTATTAAATTGAGTTTGAGATATAAAGGCATAACAAATTGGTTTCTCAATATTAGCTTTTGTCGAATAAGATTGATTCCATAATATTTCATTTCCACTTATTCCAAATACTTTTATTGACAAATTCACATTTACATGACGGTTTTCACCAGTTGCTTCACGCCATCCCCTATGCTTTTTATAATGAAATTTTATATCAAAAAACAATTGTTGTACAACTCCCTGATTGGTGTATATTACAATGGTACGAAATTCATGAACATACCGATGCTGACAATCACTATATATAGGTACAGGAAGAGGAATATATCTTGACCCTATCCATATTGTTTTGTCCCCTATTGCCCACGGACCCGAAACAGTAGTTGACCGAGATAAATTATTATTTTCTTCACTTTCTATTTCTATAGGAGTTGAAGTAATCTTAGCTAAAACTAATTCATCTATAGTTTTTTCTCCAGCAATACTTTCTGAAACAATTACCCCATTTTCATATCGTGCAATCGTATCCCCTATCTGAATTCTTAAATCCTTATTAAAAAGTAACTGCAAAGCTACCGGAACATCCATTATAGACTTATCTGTACAACTATCAAGGTGATTAAGCAATGGCTCTGTTATATTTACGGAATCAAGCCACAGTTGCTTTTCATCCTCGTCCAATTCCGACAAATAAAGATATGTATCCAACATATCTTTCATACTATTAAAACGTACTAAGGATGATTGTTCATTGATTTTTGACACGTCAGAATGTACACAATCGCTTAGATCTTCTTTATTACAAGCTACAACACTCACTACAAGGGCAAAGAAAATAAGCCCTTTGACTTTACACCAGAAAGTTTTCATAGAATCAAATTTAAAGTTAATATTACAAATATAATTTCTTAATAGGAAACGATTTATCGTAATGCGACAAAAATAAATAATGTTAATATAAAAAGCAAATATTTTATCAAAACTTTAGAGTCTGTTTAAGTTGAACTTTGATGCTTTTCAATTCTCGTTTCATACAATTACTAATGTGCCACGGTAGAAATGCTATTTCCCCTAATAGAGATTTATAACCCACCCGGCTGGGTCATATAACCCGCTCTGATGAGTTATATAACCCAGCCGGGTGGGTTATAAACTTTGCTTATAAAAAGATGTAATGTCTACTGATAAGAATAGAAAATTTTTCCTAAAAGACTTTTGCTGCAAAATAAAAATACCTTCTGCATCCTAATGAATAATTGAGATTTAAACAAGTATTTAGACATTGATAAGCATTATCTCATTTATCTCTTCCGCGAAATAATTCTATACACCATAGCATAAAGTTTCCAATGAGACGTTATCAAAAACTTCTTAAAAGCATATTTGAAGCCAAGTCCTTTCGTGGAATCTTCCTGCTTGATAATGGCTATGCAATGCGCTTGCATCTGCATGGTTTCCGGTGTGGAAGGCAACACAATCAGACGGTTTAGCAAGTGAACGCAAGTACGGAATAATTTGCCGGACGCTTTTTTCCATAAGCCCTTGCGAACGCAAAAGTCATTTTGCTCCACCAACGCCTTTACCATCTCATACCTCCACTGCAAGTTAAAAGTATCTACGCCGTTGGTCAGACTGTTGTTACGAATCATGTAATGGTATTTGGGCAAAGGCAGATAAACAACTTTACTTACGTTATACAGCCACTGCCCCGAAACAATCAAATCTTCAAACTGTCTTTTCTCCGGAAATACCACATCCGCCAACACTTCACGGCGGAAAAGTTTATCCCACAAGAAGTTCAGTACGAACTTTCCTACCCTTAACGCCTCGAATGCTTCCTCTCGTGTCAATATTACCTTACTGTTTCCTATAGCGTTAGACAGTTCCGATTTATTTTCCATTTCCCTAAAATGGGAACAGCAAACCATGTCGGCACGCTCGCTAACCATTACGCCAAGCAACGATTCGTACATATCTGGCTCAACCCAATCGTCACTATCCACAAACGCAACGTATTCCCCCCGCACGCAAGCCAGCCCCGCATTACGGACTGCTCCGACACCTCTATTTGGATGAGAAATAACTTTTATACGGGCATCTGCTTCCGCGAATTTTCTGCAAATATCCAATGAGTTGTCTGTCGAGCCATCATCCATCAATATAATTTCCAAATTGGGATAAGTTTGCTTTTGCAATGAGTCTACACACCGCTTCAGGTAGTCTTGTGTATTATACACCGGAACAATAATTGAAACAAGAGATTTTATTATATCCATAGCTTAAACATTCTTTTTATACAAGCCCATAATTTTACGACAAAATCATTCTCCAAGTTCAGCAAGATGCGATCTTTAAAGAGCAATGAATACTTGGTTCTGATTATATCTTCTTTTAATTGCTTTACAAATAATGAATCCTGCCAACTAACATCTTTTGCACTTTTCGAAACAATCCGATGTAATGCTTTGAGTCTATTTTTTATAATGTCTTTCTCGTACAAGTATTGTTGGTTAACAGGGATAGCACGTAGCCGTTCCAAACAGAAAAGATGTTCATAATCGCAAGTGGGAGTAAACGTATGAACGCAGCTTTCATCGTGAGGCACATACGTATAAACCTTATGGGGAATAATTCGGATATCCTTTTGGGTGGTAAAAGCAAGGCGAATGTTCATAAGCATATCTTCACCCTTTACAATGGAACGAGGTATATCGAACGTTGTATCATCAAACAGCGTACGGCGGAACAAACGTCCACATGGACCCGGATAAACTTTCTTTCCTGTGATACAAGCCCGACGATAAGTTCCTAAATCCATCCATCTCCGTTTGATAACCTTATGAATATTCAGGAAAGCTATTACGATATCCGTTTCATCGCAGATTCCACTGCTCATAAGAAACAAAGCGTCAGGAGGCAGAATGTCATCTGAATCGACAAAACAAATCCATTCGCCACGAGACTGCTTCACACCCGCTGCGCGGGCACAAGTTACACCTTTGTTTTCTTGATGGATAACCCTAACCCGCTTGTCAACACGGCAAAGCGCATCGCATATTTCCCCACATCGGTCAGGACTTCCATCGTTGATTAATAGAACCTCAAAGTCAACAAAAATCTGTTTTAATACACTATCTACGCATTTCTCCAAATACTTCTCTGATTTGTAAACTGGTATAACTACCGAAATCTTCATTACGTTTTTTTCTTTATATGGTTTCCTTCTCTTTGCTCTTTCCACGCCAGCCACTGCTCTTTCGTACGTTTCCATCGCTTGTGCGTCCACAGCCAGTAGGCCGGTTCGCGGCGGATTTGTTCTTCCAAGCGGCGGGCATACATGTCCGTCAGTTCATAGTCGGGATATTCTTTCGGATGAAGCGACATCAGTTCGAACGTCCCCCGATAATATCCGCGCTTGATGCGCTCTACTCTTACATAATAAATAGCGGCATCAATTTGTTTACCTATCCGTTCGGTTCCTATGAAAAAAGATGTATCGTGGTTTAAAAAAGTGGTCCAATGGTTCATGTTCTCTATCTTGGGCGCTTGGTCGGAGATGAATCCTATCATCACTTTTTTAGGTTGCTGTTTCAGTTCGATGATGCGGCGCAACGTGTCTTTCATCAGGATGGATTCGCCGCCGAACCGTCCGCGCAAGTGCAGGAAAAGCTCGTTGAACGCGCGGTTATAGATAAGGTGGTAAATCTGTCCGCCGTGCATTTCAGATACCCAGCCGCTCAGCGAAGCCACGTACTCCCAGTTGCAGTAATGCCCCAGATAAAGCAGGCAGAACTTTTTTCCTTCGCGCTCCATGTTGGCACGCACCTCGTCGAGACCCACAAACTCCATGCGCCGGCGCATCTCCTCATGGGATATGGAAAAGAGCTTGATTACTTCTACCACGTAATCGCAAAGGAAATGGTAAAAATCTTTCTCTATCTTCAGTATCTCCGACGGGCTTTTTTCGGGGAAACACTCCGTAAGGTTTTTCTCTACCACCTTGCGGCGGTACTTAATCCAATGGAACAGGGGGAAAAACAAGATATCGGACACAACGTAAAGCAGCCTCAGCGGAAGCAAAGACAACAAATAAAGAAATGCAAACAGTATACGGTATGCAAAGTTCATTACAAACAAGCGGTTACAATTTTGGGCAAAACTACAAAAAATATGGGTTACAACATAACGTTACCTATCGGATTTTGCACTATCTTTGCCGAATACAAGAAGTTACATCCTCCGTTATGAAAGAATTTTTCCAACTCATGGGGCGTTTTGTTGCGCCTTATAAAAAATATGTTTGCTGGGCTGTGGTTCTGAATCTTCTTTCGGCCATATTCAATGTATTTTCTTTTTCGCTGCTGATTCCTATCCTGAACATCTTGTTTAAGACCAATGCGCAAGAGCAGGTTTATACTTACATGGAATGGGAATGGACGGTTGATTCGCTGAAAGAAACGGCGGTCAATAACTTTTATTATTACGTTAACCAACTGATTGCTTCGTTTGGTCCTGCCACTACCTTGCTGTTCCTCGGACTGTTTCTTGCGCTGATGACGTTCCTGAAAACGGCTTGTTATTTCGGATCGTCGGCAGTAATGATTCCTCTCCGTACGGGTATCGTGAGGGATATCCGCACGATGGTTTACTCAAAGGTAATGTATCTTCCGCTGGGTTTCTTATCGGAGGAGCGGAAAGGCGACATCATAGCCCGCATGAGCGGCGACGTTTCGGAGATAGAGAATTCGATAACCAGCTCATTAGACATGCTGCTGAAAAACCCCATCCTGATTATTTCTTATTTCACCACCTTGCTTATCATCAGTTGGCAGCTTACGCTGTTTACCATCCTCGTACTGCCTACAATGGGATGGCTGATGGGAAAGATCGGGCGTAAGCTGAAGCGTCAGTCGCTTGAAGCTCAGGGGAAATGGAGCGAAACCATGTCGCAGCTTGAAGAAACTCTCGGAGGTATGCGCGTAATCAAAGCCTTTACCGCCGAAGAAAAGATGATTAACCGCTTCAACAAGTGCAGCAATGAATACCGCGACGCTACGAGCCGCGTATCTACCCGCCAGTCGATGGCTCACCCGATGAGTGAGTTTCTGGGCACGGTGCTGATAGTTTTCGTATTGTGGTTCGGCGGTTCGCTGATATTAGGCAATAACTCTTCGATAGATGCTTCTACCTTTATCTATTACATGGTTATCCTGTACAGCATCATCAACCCGCTGAAAGATTTCTCGAAAGCAAGCTATATGATTCCGCGCGGCTTGGCGTCTATGGAGCGTGTGGATAAGATATTGAAAGCGCCGAACAACATCGTAGAGAAACAGCATCCATGCCATATATCGGAACTGAAAAGCGGCATCGATTTCAATCATATCACGTTCAGCTACAACGGGCAGCACCAAGTTTTGAACGATATTAACCTGCATATCAACAAGGGTGAAACCATCGCGCTGGTAGGACAAAGCGGTTCGGGAAAATCGACATTGGTTGATTTGCTTCCGCGCTTCCACGATGTTCAGGGAGGCGAAATTCTTATCGACGGCGTTAATATCAAAGACTTGTCTATTATGGACTTACGTTCGCTGATAGGCTATGTGAATCAGGAAGCCATCCTGTTCAACGATTCGTTCTACAACAACATTACTTTCGGTGTAGACAACGCTACGAAAGAGCAGGTCATCGAAGCGGCAAAGATAGCCAATGCGCACGATTTCATCATGGAAAGCGAAGAAGGTTACGACACCAACATCGGAGACCGGGGGTGCCGTCTGTCGGGCGGACAACGTCAGCGTATTTCCATCGCCCGCGCCATCCTGAAGAATCCTGCAATCCTGATATTAGACGAGGCGACTTCTGCCCTTGACACGGAAAGCGAGCGCTTGGTACAGGAGGCACTGGAGCGGCTGATGAAAACCCGTACTACGATAGCCATCGCCCACCGCCTGTCGACCATCAAGAACGCCAATCAGATTTACGTGCTTTACGAAGGAAGAATCGTGGAACACGGCAAGCACGAGGAATTGCTCGCCAAAAACGGTTATTACAAGCGTCTGAACGATATGCAGGCGCTGTGACATCCGAAGGGCGTTTTCTGCTTCCGCACGAGGCTCAAAAATTCTATTCGGAAGAGTCGTCAGTCTTCCGAATAGAACTGCATCGTTTATCGGCATGAATTTAAAATACTAACCGTAGCATTTTGCGGCACAAACCGCAAGGAATTTTCTTGGCTCTTAAACCGCTCGTTAATACTTGCCTAACCGCCCGTTAACCCCATCGGTATAGGCTTTCCAGAATTTGGCAAGGTCGCTGAACTGATAAGCATCGGTAAAGGGGGCTGTAAGCAGAACCGTCAGCATGTAACCCAATACGGCATTGAAGCTGCGGAGGTATTTTACCGCCCAGTTACGCCCGTAACGGTGGTTCAGATAAGCTGCGTTACGTACTTGGTAGAATCGTTTCCATTTCTTTTTCCGATTGCGCTCTTTCCACGTGTCGTTTGAAAAGAATTTTTCTTTATCCATCAGCGCATCGGGTATGTACCATATTTTATATCCTGCCAATACCGCACGCAGGCAGTAGTCGGTATCATCGCAGAAGATAAAGAGTTCCTTGTTGGGCAGACCGATTTTCTCTACCGCTTCCCGGCGGATAAACAGTCCTTCGAAAGCTGTGCCGCATATCTCTGTGGGAGCATTTACCACCTGCTTTTTCAGTTTGTCCTGATACATGGATGCGAACGGATTGGTGAGGTTGACCTGCCGGAAATCGTTGGTGAATATCTTGCCTTCCATCAGCCGGCGCGGTGCGAGAATCCCCGCATCGGGACGGGCAGTGTGCGGAAGCAGATGTTCCAAGCAGTCGGGGCGCGGAAACACATCGTCGTCCATACACCAAATCCAGTCGGCTCCCTCCTGAAAAGCGTATCGGATACCGGTATAAAAGCCACCCGAACCGCCAACATTCTCTTGGTGAATCACACGTAAGTCCGTCTGTTCGTCCAACCACTCTTTCGTTCCGTCGGTACTGCCGTTGTTTACTACCACAATGGAATGGAGCGGTGTATTCTGCCGCAGGCAACCGATATTCCGCTTCAGCAATTCTCTCCGGTTGTATGTTACAACCACAGCTATAATCTTCATAAGCCAGTATTAATAAAGTCCGTCAATTTTTCCGGGCTGCGTGCTGCGGAATGCAACCAACAGCTTATAACACTCTTCGGCATCGAAGCCGCGCAAACGGGCATATTCGTCGGCAAAAACCCGGTGCATGTGGGGCGTGGCGGGCAGGCGTTCCAAATTCTTGCATCCGGCACGCAGGTCGAGTTTACCTACCGAAAGGCGGTTGAGGTCTACGATTTCGATCTTGATTCCTTCGCTTGTTTTACCGAACAGAATGTTTCCGCGTCCGTAGTCCTTATGGGCATAGCCATGCTCATGCAGGATGGCTGTGGTGCGGGCAACGGCGCGTATTACATCGTCTTCGTAATCAAACTTCTGCTTAAACAGGGCTTCGTAGGTATACGGACACTCGGAGGCGTAAGTGACGTAATAGCTGCGGTCGAACAGCAAGCCTTTGCGGATATTCAGATAACCTACCGGACGGGGAGTTCCTACGCCTGCCTCCAAGAACAGTTGGGCGTGTTCATACGAACGTTTTGCTTTGGAGGGGCGAAACACTCCGTATACAAAACGATTGATGAGATTGGGCCGGTGGAATGACTTTACCACAAACGAGCGTCCGCCGTAAGTTATTTTGCGCAATTCGTTACGCCCCTTGTGAATCACGGTTCCCTCTCCCCGCTCGAAACGTTCGGGGACGGACAACACGAATGATTCCAAGTCTTTACATGCGGCATGTACGACAAGTGTACGGTGATTGAACAGACTCATAACTTCCTACTATCAGATTTTATCCAGCCCTTTCGTGAACTTCAACCAATAATACTTCAGCGGATTCTTGTATTTCAATTGTTTCCACGGACGACTTCCGTGCGGACGATGCCATACGGGGAGGTTGGCGAAAAGATAGTTTCGGAATCCTTTCTTCAACGCTTCGTGAGAGATGGTTACATCGTACCAGTTCTTTGCCGGGTCTAACTGATGGAAATCGTATGTTTGCAGAAATTTCGGCGTAAGCAGCGAACAGCAGAAGCTGCAATGCTTCTTTTCCGGATATATTTTCCCTTCGTTGCCTTTCGCATGGAGGTAAGGATAATTAATCACTCCCGTTTCGTCTACGGTCACGGCTGCGGCTATCGCACAGTCGCCTCGCTCTGCCGCACCGTTAAAGAGTGACTGAAGCGTATCTTTCTTCACGACTACGTCCGATTCGACAATCAACATTCCTGCATCGGCTGCAAGGGCCTCTTGTTGCGCCATCTGCAACACCAACAAATAGTTAGGAGAAGGATGGCTTGTTACATCCGACAAATTTATCAAACGGAAACCATAACGGCGAGAAGCCTCTTCCAGCCGCCGGGTATTTTCTTCGGTACTGAAGTCGTTATAGACGGTATAAGTAAAAGGTACGGTTACCTCCGACTGCATGATGGCTTCAATGGTTTCGAGAGTGAAATCAATCGAATCTTTTACGGGAGTTAGTACATGAAGGCATTTCATATTTTTATCAGACTAAATAAGATGATTATAAAACTTGGGCACAGAGCTGCAATGCGGCAGCCACGGTATCGTCCATGTCGGCATAAGTATATTGTCCCAACCGTCCTCCGAACAACACATTCTCTTTCTTCGCTGCCAGTCTCTGATATTCGGCAAACATGGCAGAGTTACGTTCGTCGTTTACCGGATAATAAGGCTCTTTACCAGCCTCGAATGAATCAGGATATTCATAGGTAATGACGGTTGTAGGCTGCGTACCGTACTCAAAATGTTTGTGCTCGATTATTCGCGTATAAGGAACACTACCTTCCGTATAATTCACCACAGCATTTCCCTGAAAGTCTTCTATCTCCAGACGTTTATGGTCAAAACGCAAACTGCGGTATTCCAAGCGTCCGCACTGATAGTCGAAGAATTCGTCAATACATCCGGTAAATAAAATTTTGTCTGCCAAAGCATCCAACTCGTCGCGATGTTCGAAGTAGTTTGTGTCAAGCCTAACTTCTGTACCTTCCAGCAGCCGGTCAATCAACACATTATATCCTCCTTTCGGGATTCCTTGATAACCGTCGTTAAAGTAGTTATTATCGAAAATAAAACGGAACGGAACACGCTTGATGATAAAAGCCGGCAATTCCGTTGCAGAACGTCCCCACTGCTTTTCGGTATATCCCTTTATCAGTGTATGGTAAATATCTTCTCCGCAGAGTTTCAAAGCCTGCTCTTCCAGATTGGCAGGCTCGGAGATAGCATCGTATTTCCGGCGTTGTTCGGCTATCTTGGCTTTCGCTTCAGCCGGCGTCTTTACTCCCCAAAGCTGATAAAACGTATTCATGTTGAAAGGAAGGTTATATAACTTTCCCTCGAAACAGGCTAACGGCGAATTGGTATAACGATTAAATTCTACAAACCGATTTACGTAGTCCCATACTTCCTTATTGTCTGTATGGAAAATATGCGCGCCATACTTATGCACATGAATGCCGTCTACGTCTTCACAGTAGATGTTTCCTCCCCGATGATTACGTTTATCAATCACCAGACAATGCTTTCCGGCACGCTTGGCTTCATGAGCGAATACTGCTCCGAAAAGCCCCGCTCCCACAATCAAATAATCATATTGCTTCTTGCTCATACCGTTTTAATATCTTGAAAAGCAAAAATAGGTAAAGATTTCTATTCCCGCAATTATATTCGGCATAAAGTAGTTACCTTTGTGCCCCTTGTAAAGGAGATTGAAAAAGAAATGAAAGTTATAGTTGATAACAAAATACCTTATATCCGGGAGGTTATGCCGCACTTGGCAGACGAGGTGGTTTACTTACCGGGTGAAGCGTTTACACCAGAAGCGGTGAAAGATGCCGAGGCACTGATTATCCGCACCCGCACACACTGTAACCGGCAACTGCTGGAAGGAAGCCGGGTCCGCTTCATCGGGACGGCAACGATCGGGTTCGACCACATAGATACGGATTATTGCCGTAGCGCAGGCATTGCGTGGAGTAATTGTCCGGGATGTAATGCGGGAGCAGTGGAACAGTATGTACACGCTTCGCTCTTGCTGCTGGAGCAAGAAAAACAAATTCGCTTATCGGATACGTGTTTAGGCATAATCGGCGTAGGACACGTAGGCAGCCGGATAGCGGCTATGGCACAACGATTGGGTATGCGTGTTTTACTAAACGACCCGCCCCGTGCCGACCGAGGTGAGAAAGGATTTGTTTCTTTGCAGACATTGGAACAAGAATGCGACATTCTTACTTTTCATACACCGCTGGATAAAGAGGGTAAATATGCTACCTACCATCTTGCCGACCATTCTTTCTTTACCGGATTGTGCCGAAAACCTTACATTATCAATACCTCGCGTGGCGAAGTTATCGATACCCGCACGTTATTAGAGGCGCTGGATAGCGGGCAAGTAAACGGTGCGATTATCGATGTGTGGGAAAACGAACCTGACATTAACCGGGAACTGCTTGATAAAGTGTTTATCGGAACGCCGCACATAGCCGGTTACTCTGCCGATGGAAAAGCCAATGCCACCCGCATGGTGCTGGAAGCCTTTTGCCACTTTTTCAACAAGCCTGCCGATTTCCACATTCAGCCTGCCGGCACTCCGATGCTTGCTCTGTCGGATGATGAGAATACCCGCATCCTTCAGCTATATGACCCCCGCCGCGATTGCGCTGCACTACGCGCACATCCCGAACAGTTCGAACAGTTGCGGGGAAATTATCCGCTGCGCAGGGAATAGAGATACTACTTTTAAGGGCATCGGTTCAAGTAAACCGATGTCCTTAAACTTTCACATATCAACCATCGCATTTACGGCATCCGGCAAATAATTTTATTCCGAAACCCGTTAAGGAATAAACATCAAAACTCCCTGATTTTCCTCACAATGTGAAATATTGTGTACGAAAACGGTGCGAAATGCAAAAGAATTATAAGTAAAGAATAATAATATCTATTTTATTTGGATGTAATAAGTGTGTTTACTACATTTGTCACGTGATTTTTTTCATAGTATTAGATTTAAGGTTAACAAGGTTGGGAGAAAGCGTTCTCCCATTTTTTTTGTCCGTTCGTAAACGGTTTTATCCATCAAGTAAAAAGGTGTCTTCGGGATAAGTTTATATTTTATTGGAAATAAAACAACAGATGAAAGATATCATGAAAAAACAAGTATTATTTTGCACATTGGCATGGCTCGCTTCGCAGGCGTTCGCCCAACTGGCTACGGTTACAGGACCAGACTCTCGGCTAAAAGTTAATTTCAATCTTCAAAAAGGAACTCCCGTATATGCGGTTACCTACAACGGAAAGACGATATTGGAAGACTCTCCGCTGGGTTTCGTATCGAATATCGGCGACTTCAGTAAAAACATGTCTTTTGTTGGACAAAAAACACAAAAAATAAGCAAGACTTATACGCAAGACCGGATAAAACGCTCGGTAGTTAATTATACGGCAAACGAACTGGTACTGACTTTCCAGAATGCCGACAAAACACCGCTTGACATTGTTTTCCGGGTGAGTAACAACGATGTGGCTTTCCGTTATGAAATTCCCAAATCGGGCGAACCGGGCAGCATCGTCATCCGCGAAGAAAAAACCGGATTCGATTTCCCCTCCTCTACCACTACTTTCCTTTGTCCGCAGAGCGACGCCATGATAGGCTGGAAACGTACCAAACCGAGTTATGAAGAAGAATATACCGCCGATGCGCCGATGAATGTTCGTTCGCAATACGGCCACGGATATACATTCCCCTGCTTGTTCCGTATCGGAGATGACGGATGGGCGCTGGTCAGCGAAACGGGCGTGGACGGAAAATACTGTGCCTCTCACCTGAGCGACGCTACCCCCGACGGACGGTATACCATCGCATTCCCCCTGCCGGAAGAGAATAACGGAAACGGAACTTCGGCTCCGGGCTTGGCTTTGCCGGGAAAAACACCGTGGCGCACACTGACCGTAGGCAACAGCTTAAAACCGATTGTGGAAACCACCGTACCGTGGGACGTGGTAGAACCTCGGTTTGAAACGGAACACACTTACCGTTTCGGACGCGGGACATGGAGCTGGATTTTATGGCAAGACGGCAGTATCAATTACGATGACCAAATCCGTTACATCGACCTTGCCCATGCAATGGGATATGAATATGTATTGATAGACAACTGGTGGAATACGAATATCGGCCGCGAACGCATGGAAGAGCTTATCAAATATGCGCGCAGCAAAAACGTTTCGTTATTCCTTTGGTATAGTTCAAGCGGTTACTGGAATGACATCGAACAAGGTCCTACCAACCTGATGGACGACCCGATAGCACGCAAGCGCGAAATGAAATGGTTGCAGAAGGTTGGAGTAAAAGGTATTAAAGTGGACTTTTTCGGAGGCGACAAGCAGGAAACCATGCGGCTGTATGAGGCTATCCTAAGCGATGCCGACGACCACGGACTGATGGTTATCTTCCACGGCTGTACGCTACCGCGCGGATGGGAACGCATGTACCCCAACTACGTGGGAAGCGAGGCGGTATTGGCGTCGGAGAACCTGATTTTCAACCAACATTTCGACGATAACGAAGCGTTTAATGCCTGCCTGCATCCGTTTATCCGTAACACGGTCGGCTCAATGGAGTTTGGCGGTACGTTCTTGAACAAACGGTATAACCGGACGAACGACGGAGGTACTATCCGCCGCACTACCGATGTGTTCCAACTGGCTACGGCGGTTCTTTTCCAAAATCCGATTCAGAACTTTGCGCTTGCACCGAATAACCTGACGGACGCACCGAAGGTAGCACTCGACTTTATGAAACAAGTTCCTACCACGTGGGATGAAACCGTGTTTATCGACGGCTATCCCGGCAAATACGTTGTCCTCGCTCGCCGTCATGGAAACCACTGGTACATTGCCGGAATCAATGCCCGGAAAGAACCACTGAAACTGACGCTTAATCTGCCCATGCTCAACAGCGGAGAAACTGTATCATTCTATTCTGACGGCAAACAGAATGTTCCGCAGCTATCGGAACAGACCATCAAATCGCCCGAATCGGTACAAGTTACCATTCAGCCGGAAGGTGGAGCGATATGGGTTACGAAATAATGGCTGACATTTATCAGAATATATAACAACAAAACGGCTTGCATGAACCAACATTATCATGCAAGCCGTTTTGTTTATCGGACTTATTTCAATGCTAAAGACCTTGAAAAATTCTACCCGTTAGACTGCTCAACGCTATGGGAAGAACAGGTAAACACTACCGCATAAGATAAGTAACGCTAACGGTAGCGTTTTCGGGAGCATCAACAGGCAGAAACAGCCACTTATCCGGCCCAACTATCCCGGTCTAAATTCCGGTAGCTGATGGCTTCCGCCAAATGATGGGGCTGAATCTGTTCGGAAGCCTCCAAATCGGCTATCGTACGCGAAACCTTTAAGATGCGGTCGTAAGCACGGGCAGAAAGATTCAGCCGCGTCATGGCGTTGCGCAACAATTCCAAGCCTTTTGCATCGGGAGTAGCATACATATTAAGCAGGCGCGAGGTCATCTGAGCATTGCTATATATGCCTGCTTCGTTTTCAAACCGTTTCGCCTGAATCTGGCGCGCACGCATCACCCGCTCGCGGATGGCGGCACTGGATTCGCCGGGCGTACGCTCAGCCATCTTCTCGAACGGAACAGGAACAATTTCTACCTGAATGTCAATGCGGTCGAGCAGCGGACCTGAAATACGGTTCAGATAGCGCTGCACTTGGCTGGGGCTGCATACGCACCTGCGCGTGGGGTGATTGTAATACCCGCAGGGACAAGGGTTCATCGATGCCACTAATTGGAAACTTGCGGGATAATCGAGCGTATACTTGGCACGTGAGATGGTGATGTGACGGTCTTCGAGCGGCTGACGAAGCACTTCGAGCACCGCACGGTTGAACTCCGGAAACTCATCAAGAAACAATACGCCGTTATGTGCCAAACTGATTTCGCCCGGCTGGGGAGTTGTCCCCCCTCCTACCATCGCTACTTGGGATATGGTGTGGTGCGGACTGCGAAACGGACGGATGGCTATCAGTGACACATCCCGCCCCAACTTACCGGCAACGGAATGAATCTTGGTCGTCTCTAAACTTTCGCCTAAAGATAAAGGAGGAAGAATACCGGGAAGCCGTTTTGCCATCATCGACTTTCCGCTGCCCGGCGCACCAATCAGCAGAATATTATGACTTCCTGCCGCCGCTACTTCTAACGCACGCTTTACGTTTTCCTGTCCTTTCACTTCAGCAAAATCAAAAGGAAAATTTATCTGGTTCCGATAAAACTCTTCGCGGGTATTAACCACAGTGGGTTCCAAGCTGCGTACTCCGTTAAAAAAATCGATTACTTCTGTTATGTTTTCTACCCCATACACCTGAAGCCTGTCTACAACAGCCGCTTCACGAGCATTTTGTTTTGGAAGAATAAACCCTTCGAACCCTTGCTGACGGGCTGCAATGGCAATAGGCAAAGCCCCTCGTATGGGTTGCAGGTTACCGTCTAATCCAAGTTCCCCGATAATCAGATATTTGCTTAACTTATCGGCAGCCACCGTACCG
>ENA-ORSI01001785-ORSI01001785.1-human-gut-metagenome-genome-assembly--contig:-NODE-1785-length-17300-cov-4.549725_pt1 | contig 17300 bp, 11 predicted proteins | sample MGYA00242187_ERZ509154 | MGnify/ENA primary metagenome ERZ509154 (study PRJEB26280, sample SAMEA2338627) | human gut metagenome | biome: human gut; feature: human-associated habitat; material: faeces...
AGTTAGAAAACGAAATGATCAAGCAAGGTATTAGAGAAACTGCTCTTGAAGAGGGCATGGCTGCTGGTAGAACTAAGGGTCGTGCTGAGGGTCGTGCTGAAGAAAAGAAAGAAAATGCCAAGAAGATGAAAGAAAATGGCATACCATTTAACATTATTAGCAAAATAACGGGATTAAGTAAGAAACAAATAATGATGTTGTGATATTAAAAAATTCAGATAATTAAATTATTTGAATTTTTTAATGGATAAAAAAGGAAATCAGAGTTTTAGGGATGTATATATATATGAAAGGAGGTAACATTATGTAAATATTTAAAGGCTACTAAAAAAGAAGGGAGGTCAAAATTATTAAGAAAATTATTTTTTTGGTAGTAATATTTTTAGGGGGATTTTTTAGTGTTGATGCTATGGAAGAGCAAATTTATGTGGGGGATAAAATTCCCGGAATTTATATCCGGAAGATAGCTAGTGATGGAACAGAAACTGTTAAACAAGGAGGATTTATTAGAAGGGCTAGTGATAACAAGGTAGTTTATTGTTTAGAACCTTTTGTTTTAATTAATACTGAGGATTATGTTGGCTATGAAGATTTTACTGTTTTAAATATTAGTAAGGATACTTGGGATAAAGTGACATTAATTGCTTATTATGGATATCAATATAAAGATCACACAGCAGATTATTGGTATTATGTAACTCAAATGTTAATATGGCGAACAGTTGATCCGAGTTCCCAATTTTATTTTACTAACACTTTAGGTGGCTCAAATGATGAGACTTTATTTCAAAGAGAAATCGCCGAAATAGAAGATTTAGTAAGTAAACATAATGTAGTGCCAAATATCGATAATATAAGTTTGATGTATGGCGAAACTGCTATTATTGAAGATAGTAATAATGTCTTAAGTGAGTATAAGGTTATAGGCTCATCTAAAGCTAGTATAGTTGGAAATACTTTAGTTATTAATGCAGATAACTTAGAAGACGAAAAAATAATATTAGAAAGAATTAATGATAACTACGAAAATTTACCAATTATATATATTGCTTCAGGAAGTCAAAGTATAATGACTGCAGGTTCAGTTAGTGATGTTAAGCATGAAATTTCCTTAAATATAGAAGCTGCTAAATTAAAGCTTGTTAAAATAGATGCAATTAGCAAAGAACCAGTAAAAATTGCGGGTATTAGATTTTTAATATATGATGTTAATACTTCGCAGTTAGTATATGAGGGTGTTACAAATAATGAAGGAATCTTAGAGACTGATTATATATTTAAAAAAGGCCAATATAAAATTGTTGAAGACCCTAATCAAGTTATCTTGGGATATGAATTAAATAGTGAAGAAATATATTTCGAGGTAAATGATGAGTTGGATATTACTGTTCAATTTTTAAACAAGCCTGTTTTAGGAGGAATTAAGATATTAAAAACTAATGAAGAAACTTTGCCTTTGCAAGGTTGTATTTTTGGCCTTTATAAACTCGACGGAACTTTAGTTGATATATTAAAAACTGATGAAAATGGTGAAGCTTATATTTTAAATCTTAGGGAAGGAAAATATAATTTAAAGGAATTAGAAACAATTGATGGTTATATACTTGATCAAAATGTTTATGAAATTGAACTTAAGCTAGAAGATAATAAAATAGCATTAGTTGAAAAAAGTTTAATTAATTATAAAGAAAAAGGAGCAATAGAAATAATTAAGGTTGATGAAAATGCTCAAGTGCTAGCAGGAGCAGAGTTTGCGCTTTATAATGAAGATATGGAAGAAGTTACAACTGCTACAACTGATGATACAGGTAGAATCTATATTGGTAATTTAAGTTTAGGCAAATATTTTTTAAGAGAGGTAAAAGCTCCAGAAGGATATCAATTAATTGATGAATTAATAGCTTTAGAAATTAAAAATGATATGGAAGTAATAACTGTAAAAGTTACAAATGATTCAATTGATATCGCTGTACCAGATACACAAATAGAATTCAAGATAGATAAATATATTTTAAAAAAGAAAAAAATAAGTTTGTAAATAAGAATAATTACGTGCTATAATACTTTCTAGGAGTTTTAGAAGTATTATGAAACGTAGTGAAGTTGATAGAAATAAATTAAGTCCAATGATGCAACAATATATGGATATTAAAGATAAATATCCAGAAGAGCTGGTTTTTTATCGTTTGGGGGATTTTTATGAAATGTTTTTTGATGATGCTTTAATTGCATCAAGAGAACTAGAACTTACTTTAACTGGACGAGTTGCTGGTTTAGAAAAAAGAGTTCCAATGTGTGGTGTTCCTCACAACAATGTAAAAAGTTATATTGAAAAACTAGTTAACAAAGGCTATAGAGTAGCTATTTGTGAACAGTTGGAAGATCCTAAAACCACCGGTAATAGAATGGTTAAAAGGGGAATTGTAGATGTAATTAGTAAAGGAACAATCGCTGACAATGATTTATTAAATGAAAGAGATTCTTCCTATATTGCTGGTGTTTTATTTTTTCAAGATATTATTATTTTAACTATTTTAGATATCTCAACAGGTTATTTAGCGTCTCTTAGTATTGAAAATGATACTGATAAATTATTAAATGAGATACTTAATTATAATATTAAAGAAGTGGTATTATTAGATAATTTAAATACGGCTTTAATTGATTTGCTTAAAAATACTTATAATATTGAAGTTACAATAAATAGCGAGTTGCTTATAGATAAATATCAAGAGTTATTAAATACCATAACTGATCAAAGAGTTAAGAGTGGTGTTGAACACTTGTTTTATTATTTGAGTGTTCGTCAGTTAAAGGATTTAAGTCATATTGAACATATTGAAATAATAATAAAAAATAATTATGTTGATATGGATGTACATACTGTTAGAAATTTGGAATTAGTAGAAACTATACGCCTTAAAGAAAGAACTTATTCATTGGTATGGTTACTAGATAAATGTCGGACTGCAATGGGAAGCCGAAAATTAAAAAGCTGGATATTAAATCCACTAAAAAATAAGCAAATTATATTAGATAGATATGCTAAGATTGAAGTGTTAAATAATGAATTTATATTAAAAGAAGAATTGAATAATTTATTATATGAAGTTTATGATATTGAAAGATTATCTGGAAAAGTTATTAATGGAAGTTTAAATGCTAGAGATTTGTTGCAATTAAAAAATAGTTTAGCAGTTTTGCCTAAGATAAGAGATATAATTGGTCAGTTAAAGTTTAATTATGACATAAAAACACATAAGGAAATTTATAGTTTGTTAGAAGATGCAATTGCTGAAGATCCACCAATAAGTGTTCGTGAAGGATACATTATTAAGGAAGGATATAATAAAGAATTAGATGAACTTAGAAGTATTCGTAGTGGTGGTAAAGATTTTGTTGCTAAATTTGAAGCAGAAGTAAAAGAAGAAACGGGTATTAAAAGTTTGAAAGTAGGCTTTAATAAAGTTTTTGGCTATTATATTGAGGTACCAAATGGTCAAAAAAATCTAGTTAAAGATGAATTTAATTGGTATCGAAAGCAAACGTTAACTAATTGTGAAAGATATATTTCCCCGGCATTAAAGGAAAAAGAAGCTTTAATATTGAATGCTGAAGAAAATATAATTGATTTAGAATATAATTTATTTTGTGAAATTAGAGAAAAAATAAAAAAAGAAGTTCCAGAGTTAAATAAGACAGCAGATAAGTTAAGTGAACTTGATTGCCTTGTTTCTTTAGCTGTTTGTAGTGAAGAATATAATTTTGTTAAACCACAAATAAATGATGATGGTATTATTAATATTAAAAATGGTCGACATCCTGTGGTAGAGATTGTTAGCAAGGGTGAATACGTTCCAAATGATTGTATAATGGATGGTGATGTAAACACTTTACTTATAACTGGCCCAAATATGAGTGGTAAATCTACTTATATGAGGCAACTGGCTATAATTATAATTATGGCCCAAATTGGTTCTTTTGTTCCGGCGGAAAGTGCTAATTTGCCTATTGTAGATAAGATATTTACACGTATTGGAGCAAGTGATGATTTAGTTAGTGGTGAATCAACATTTATGGTAGAAATGAAAGAAGCTTGTAATGCGATTTGTAATGCAACAGAAAATAGTTTGATATTATTTGATGAACTGGGTCGAGGAACTGCTACTTATGATGGAATGAGTCTAGCTCAAGCTATACTAGAATACATTAGTGAAAATATCAAAGCCTACACTTTATTTTCAACGCATTACCATGAATTAACTAGGTTAGATAAAAAATTTAAAAATATTAAGAATGTTCATGTAAGTGCAGTAGAAAATGGAAATACAATAACCTTTTTGCATAAAGTTAAAAGCGGAGCTGTTGATAAGAGTTACGGAATTCATGTAGCAAGGCTTGCTAATATGCCTGATAAACTTTTAAAAAGGGCTGAAGAAATATTAGAAAATTATGAAAATGGAGCGAAAAAGAAATATCAAGAAGAAAAAGTTCAACTTAGTATGGATTTTAGTGAGCCGAAATTACAAAATGATGAATTAAAAAAGCAAATAGAAAATTTAGATGTAATGAATATGACTCCGTTAGGGGCTTTAAATTATTTGTTTGAATTGAAAGAAAAAATAAAAAAGGGTGAGCAACTATGAAGTTAAAAGATGTTTTAAAATTTTTTAAAAAGTACTTTCGTTATGAAAAGAGTCTTTTTATAAAATCTTTTATTTTTATTTTCTTTAGCTCAATTATTGGGGTTTCTTTTGGCTATTTAATTGGAGAAGCGGTAGAATGTGCAACTAATCAAGTTTTTGGATTAGCAGTTTTAATATTAGTAGTTTATTTATTACTTGCCTTAATTGATAATATATTTTTTGACCGTTTAGGTAAAATATTTATTAAAAAAGCTTGTAGTAATACAATGGAACGAATTAGTTATGATGTGTATTATAAAGTAGGATTACTCCCAGCACGAGCATTTGAAGACAAGACAAGCGGGGAATTTATTAACCGTGTTGTTAATGATTCTGCAACAATTACAGATACATTTCGGCAGTTTATTAATGTATTTACTACTCTTTTTACAGCAGTTTTAATATTTATCTATATTTTATTAAATTCTTATATTGTTGCTTTAGAAATATTGATATATTTTGTGGTATTTTATTTGTTTTCCAAAACTTTTTTACCAATTATTAAAAAAGCTCAAAGGGAAATTACAGAAGAAAAAGATAAAACTATTGCAGAAGTTAATGAATCAATCCGCGGAATTAGGGAAATTAGAGCTTTAGGAATAAGAACAAAAGTTAATGAAATTGTCAAAAGAATCATAAATATTATGTTTATTAAAACCAAAAAACAAATGGTTGATGAAGAAAATTATTATAGTGTTGCATACGCTCTTGGAGCATTACTGGAAGTAGTAGTTTTTATTACTTGTATTATTTTAATGTCTCAAGGAAAAAGTGATGTGGGTTTCTTCATGGCTATGACTTATTATATTTATCGCTTTACATTTTTAGTTGAATGGTTGATGAATTTTTCAACTTCTTATCAAAAAATGCGAGTGTCAGTTGAAAGAGTTCAAGAAATAGTAGGTAATAAATTATATAAAGATATTGAATTTGGCTCTTTAGATAAGACAGACATTAAAGGAAATATTGAATTTAAAAATGTAACATTTGGTTATAGTGAAGAAGAAGGAAACATTTTAGAAAATTTTAATTTAACTATTCCTAGTAATAAAAGTATTGCTATTGTTGGTAAAAGTGGTCAGGGTAAAAGTACAATTTTTAATTTATTACTTAGATATTTTGAACCTAAAGAAGGGGTAATATTAATTGATGATAATCCGTTAGATAGTTTTACGGAAGAGGCAATGCATCAAAATATTGCAATAATTAGACAAGACTCGTTTATATTTAATAAAAGTATCTTAGATAATTTTAAGATAATGGATAGTAAAGTAACTTTAGATCAAATTAGAAAATATTGTAAATTAGCAGAAATCGATGATTATATTATGAGTTTGCCTAATAAATATGATACTTTGATTGGAGAAGGAGGAGTAAACTTAAGTGGAGGTCAAAAACAAAGATTAGCTATTGCCCGGGCTTTACTTAAGAATAGTAAAATAATATTATTTGATGAGGCCACTAGTGCTTTAGATAATGAAAATCAAAACAAGATAAAAAAAGCCATTGATAATTTAGTTAAAGATCATACAATTGTTATAGTTGCGCATCGTCTTTCCACAATAATTGATGCTGATATTATTTATTTAATTGATAAAGGAAAAGTTGCTGCTAGTGGTACTCATGAAGAGTTACTAAAAAATTGCAAAATATATAAAGATTTATATAATAATGAAAATTAAAAGAAGTAAGGTGTCTAAGTCTTACTTCTTTTCCTTATCTTTAATTATTATTTCTAAGTTATAGGTGTTAGGAATTTCAATTATATCGTTAAAAAAATATCTACTTCTTCCAGCTTCATTAGAGTATTGTCAGTCTTCGGATTTATTGATTCTTTTAGCAAATTCTTTTTGAGTTAAGTTTGTATCGGGGATAATAGCTATCGCTATAGTGGAGCAAATCCAAATAATTATGTTTGTTTTGGTTCTGATGCAACAACATGCCCAGCAGACAATTTATATAGAATAATTGGAGTTTTTAATGGAAAAATAAAATTAATAAAAAATATAAGCATAGGAAATATGGCGTGGGACAGTGGAAATAATAATACGTGGAGTAGTACAAGATTAAATACTGGGACACTAAATGGAACATACTTAAGTGGTTTAGGAACATGGTCAAATATGATAGCAGAACATGAATGGAAAGTTGGAGGAATGGCTTGGAGTAATTCAAATACCGCAAAACAATATTATGCAACAGAACTAGGAAATAGTGATGGAAATAGCATAACATATAGAGCGAAAATAGGCTTAATGTATGTGAGTATGTATTATCTGGGATCCCTGATAATACAGAATCCAGTAAAAAAGCAAGCTTTTGCTTGCTATCCTAGAGCTACATCAAAAATCATCATGACGATGAAGCCAAGTATTGTGAATAGGGCCATAAGGTCCTTTTTTTTGTTGGTTTGACTTTCGGGTATTAACTCTTGAACTACGACATAAACCATTGCTCCTCCAGCAAAAGCAAGAAGAATTGGTAGTAAAAATTGAACTTTTAAAACTAATATTGCTCCGATTACAGCCGAAATTGGTTCAACAATACCACTTAGACAACCAAATAAAAATGCTTTACTACGACTCATGCCTTCACGTCTTAAAGGTAGGGCAACGGCTGTACCTTCGGGAAAATTTTGAATACCTATACCGATTGCAAGCATTAAAGCAGCGCTAACAGTTGCTCCTTCAATTCCATAGACAATCGATCCAAATGCAACACCAATAGCCATACCTTCAGGGATGTTGTGAATAGTCATTGAGGAAATAAGCATTACTGCTCTTTTTAAACTACTTTTATTGCCATTGTTTTTATTGCTTTTACGCATTATGAGTTCAAAAAATTTATCTCCCAAAAATAGTAGTAAGCCACCACAAAGAAAACCTAATGATACAACTATCCATGGGATCATATTTAATTCTTCAGCCATTTCTATTGAAGGCGATAATAATGAGAAAAATGTGGCTGCAATCATTACTCCAGCAGCAAATCCAAGCATAGCATCTAAAACGCTTTTATTGACTTTTTTAAATAAGAATACTACGGTAGCTCCCAAAGATGTTATTGCCCAAGTAAATATGGCCGCAATAAAAGCTTGGATTGGGTAAGCCAGATTTGTAAACCATAAAAACATGTAAAATCCTCCATTCTAGTAGTAGTCTATGTACTAACAAAATATTGGTGATTTTTCTTTACAAAAGTTTTTAAAACTATTATAATAACTTTTGAGTTCGGGAGGAATCAATAATGTTTAATGTTCCAGTTATTATTTTAAAAAATTTAGTTATCCTTCCTAAACAGGAAATAAAATTAGAATTAAATAATATTATTAGCGAAAAAACTATTAAAGAAGCATCTTTGAAATATAAAGGAGAAGTTTTAGTAATAAGTCCAATTGATGCTAAAGAAGAAGAACCAAGTGTTGATGATTTACCTAAAGTTGGAGTTATAGCACGTATTAAAAGTAAGTTAGCTATTGATAAAGGTATAGTAGTTAATTTACAAGGGATTAAAAGAGTAGCAGTAAACCGTTTTTTTAGTAGTAATGAAGATATTTTATATAGTGAAGTAATTTATATTGAAATACCTAAGTTAATTGAAGAAGAAAAAAATGCAATATTAAAAAAACTTATTGGGACTTTAAAAAAATATATTAAATCTGCTGATAGCGCTTCAAATGATATACTTGCTTATGTGTTAGATAATGAAGATTTGGATAGAGTAACTGATGCTATTGCTTCTTACTTGCCTTTTGATATTAATAAAAAGCTTGAATACATGCAAGAAATTAATGCTATTAAAAGAGCAAAATTATTAATCAAGGATATGAATGAAGAAATAAAGTTAGTAGAACTTGATGCAGAGCTTGATGAAAAAGTAGAGGAAATTCTTGTAAATGATCAAAGAAAGTTTGTATTAAAGGAAAAACTTAAGGTAATTAAAAAAGAATTAGGAGAAACTTCTTTGCAAGAAGAAGAGGCTATGAAATTTCGTGAATTACTTAATAAGTTAAGAATTAGCAAAAAAATTAAAGAAAAGTTAGAACATGAAATTGTTAAATATGAGTATATGAATGAATCTAGTCCAGAAATAAGTATTTTACAAAATTATATTGATTATGTTCTTAATTTGCCTTGGAATAAAAGTACTAAAGAAAATGCCAATTTTAACACAGTTTTAAAAGTTTTGAATGAATCACATTATGGCTTGGAAGAAATAAAGACAAGAATTTCTGAGTATGTTGCTGTTAAAAATATTAATAAAGATATAGCAAGTCCAATTATTTGTCTTGTTGGTCCGCCGGGAGTAGGAAAAACTAGTATTGCAATGGCAATAGCAACAGCTTTAAATAGGAAATTTTATAAAATTAGTGTTGGGGGGTTAAATGATTCAACCGAATTAATAGGGTCTAGAAGAACTTACTTGGCGGCTTCTCCTGGGAAAATTATTCAAGGAATTAACAAATGTGGAAGCAATAATCCAGTTATTTTAATTGATGAAGTAGATAAGATGGTTAAAGATTATAAGGGAGATCCTGCTAGTACTTTACTTGAAATATTAGATCCAGTTCAAAATAAGTATTTTGTTGATAATTATGTTGAAGAACCATTTGATTTAAGTAATGTCTTATTTATACTAACTGCTAATAATATAAATGATATACCAGATACTTTAATAGATAGGGTTGAAGTTATTGAACTTAATAGTTATACAATGTTTGAAAAAAAAGACATTGCTAAAAAATATTTGTTACCACGGATATTTAAAGAACATATTATTGTTGATGAAAAAATAAATATTAGTGAAGAATTATTGTTCTTCATAATAAATTCTTATACTAAAGAAGCGGGAGTTAGAGAACTTGAAAGAGTACTTAGCTCTTTAATTAGAAAAATGGCTATAAATAATATAAAGACAATAAATAAAGAAAAAGTTATTAAATTATTAGGTAATCCTAAATATAGTAAGGAATTACTTAAGGAAGATACGTGGGGTGTAGTAAATTCTTTAGCTTATACTTCTCTTGGGGGCATTGTAACTAAAACTGAAGTTTTAGAATATAAAGGTAGTGGAAAGATACAAATAACTGGTAGTGTTGGTAAAGTTATGGAAGAAAGTATTAAAGTAATTGTATCTTTTATTAAGAATCGTTATAAATATAATTTAAATAATATTGATTTACATTTTCATTTTTTAGATGCTTCAACTAAAAAGGATGGTCCATCTGCTGGTTTAAGTATTGCTGTTGCTTTAATGAGTGTTTTAGAAAAGAAAATTATTTCTGAAGATATTGCATTTACGGGAGAACTATCTTTAAATGGTAATGTTTTAAAAATTGGGGGTCTTAAAGAAAAATTGATTGGGGCTTATAATGAAGGGGTTAAAAAGGTCTATATACCTCATGGTAATTTAATCGATTTAGAAGACATTCCTAAGTATATTAAAGATAATTTGGAAATTATAGCTATTGAGCATTTTGAAGATTTATATACAAACTTTTTTAAATAAGGTATAATTATAAAAAGGAAGTGTGAGATAATGAATACTTTAGCTATTTATGATATTCTTAAAGATGCATCTATTTATAATAAAATAGATGTTGAAATAAGCGGCTTTAAGATTGACACAAGAAAAGTTAATAAGGGCGATTGCTATATTGCTATAAAAGGGGAACATAATGATGGAAATAAATTTTATATGGATGCATTTGCTAAAGGGGCTAGTATAGTAATACTAGATAATTATGAAAAAAAATTAGAGGATATTAAGTATTTAGAAGAAAATAATAAGAGTATTATTGTAGTTGACGATACTATTAAGTCCTTAGGAACTTTGGCTGAGTATAAAAGAAGTTTATTTAAAAATCCAGTTGTAGCTATAACTGGTAGTGCGGGTAAAACTAGTACTAAGGATATGGTGTATAGTGTTTTAAAAGAAAAATACAAAGCTCATAAAACCATAGGAAACCAAAATAATCATATTGGATTACCTTTGACAGTTTTAGCTCTTGATTTAAATACCGAAGTTTTAGTTTTGGAAATGGGAATGAATCATTTAGGGGAAATAAGCTATTTAACAAATATTGCTAAACCTAATGTGGCAATCATTACTAATGTTGGTACTGCCCATATTGGTAATTTAGGAAGTAGAGAAAATATTTTAAAAGCTAAATTAGAAATACTATCAGGTTTGGATGAAAATGGAACAGTAATTATTAATAATGATAATGATTTATTGCATGAGTGGTATTTAGAAAATAAAGATAAATATCGTATTTTGACGGTAGGTATTAATAATTCTAGTGATTTTTTTGCTAAAGATATTAAATTAAATGATGATAATAGTACATTTACTTATAATAACTTAACTTATCATGTTCCTGTTGCAGGTATTCATTTTATTTATAATGCTTTGGTAGCTTTAGCAATTGGTAGCATTTTTAATATTCCTGATGCATTGATTCAAGATGGTATTTTTAATTTTGAACTTAGTAGTAATAGGATGAGCATTACTAAAAATGCTAAGGGTGTGACAATTATTGATGACTCTTATAATGCTAATTATGATTCGATGAGTTATGCTATTAAATATTTAGCAAGTTTAAGTGGTAGACTTATTGCAGTGTTAGGATCAATGAATGAGTTGGGAGATTATTCTGAAGATTTACACCGTAAGATTGGTAAATTAGTTAATGATGAAGGAATAGATATTTTAATAACTGTTGGGGATGAAGCAAAATATATAAATGCTGAAGCTTTAAAAGAAGGATTTGCTAAAGATAATATTTACCACATGAATAATAATAAAGAAGCTATTGAGTTATTAAATAATATTTTAAGTAATCATGACAAAGTATTAATTAAAGCAAGTAATTCTTTAAATTTTAAAGAAATTGTTGAAGAAATAAAATAAGGTGAGTATGAAATTAGGTATAGTTTTTGATGATGATGCAGTATTAAATGCATTTAATATTATTAAATATTTAAATAAAAAGAAATATGATGTATATCCTATATATGTTGGTAAGGATAATGAATGGTACGAATATTTAGGGGAAACCAAAAAGTCAGGAGAAATACTAGCAGAAAATATTAAAAGCATTAATAATGTTTTTAAATATATAAAAAATATGGATTTAGTTTTGCCATTAGTTACAAATAGTGGTAATTTGATTGGTTTATTAAATATTTTAAATATTTCTTATGTTGGAGCTAGTGCTCTTAGTAATTTAATTTGTAATGATAAAGTTTATTTAGCTAAAATTTTAAGGGATATTGGGGTAAATTTAATACCAGGAGTTTTTATAAAATATATTAATGGAGTGTTTTATCAAGTAAATTTTGATTATTCTTTAAAGGAAGTAACGGTTTTAGATATTGATAGAATACTTGATTACCCGGTATGGTTAAGGGATCACATTATTAATAATCAAGATGAATTAAATGTGTCTTTATATGAAGAAAAACAAAAGAATACAAATATTTATTTAGAAAAGTATCTGGCGGCGGAAAAGATAAAGTGCGCGGTTTTTAATAATCAAGTTGTAAGTAAACAGAAAATAGATGATAATATAAAAGCTATTGCATTAAAAGTTTATCATGCTATTAATGCGAATAATTTAATTAAGGTATCTTTTTTGAAAGTAGATAATAAATTATATTTAGATAAAATTATAGTAGTACCAGATTTTAGTGATTTAGAAATACTTGAAGGGTTTGATATTAGTTATTCAGAATTGCTTGATATGGTATTAGAAAAAGGGAAAAAGTGAAGATAATTCTTTGCTTTTTTTGTCAAATTTTTGTCAAAGTAAATTAGCAGTTTTAGGAATATTTGGTTAAAAGTTTATTATGCTTAAAAATTAGTTTGAAAGTATATAGATTTTATTATTAACTTATAATATAATTATAATGCATGAAAGGAAGATAAAAAATGGAAGAATGGAAAAATTTTAAAGAAGGTAGTTGGCAAGATGATATTAATGTTGAAGAATTCATCGAGCTTAATTATTCTGAATATGCCGGAAATGAAGAATTTTTAGCGGGTCCAACTGATAAAACAAAAAAAGTATGGAGTAAATGTGAAGATTTACTTAAAGAAGAATTAAAGAGTCATGTTTTAGACATTGATGTGGATCATGTATCTGGTATTAATAACTATGAAGCTGGATATATTGATAAAGATAATGAAGTAATTGTGGGGCTACAAACAGATGCTCCCCTTAAAAGAATAGTTAACCCTTATGGGGGAATTAGAATGGTTTATCAAGAACTTGAAGCGTATGGCTATAAGTTAAATCCGGAAATTGATAAATATTTTAATGCCTACCGAAAGACTCATAACCAAGGGGTATTTGATGCTTATACTTCGGAAATTAGAAAAGCAAGACATGTAGGGCTTTTAACTGGTTTACCTGATGCTTATGGAAGAGGAAGAATTATTGGAGATTATCGTAGAGTTGCATTATATGGTATTGACTTTTTAATGGCTAAGAAAAAAGAAGATTTTGAATCTTTAACTGGGGAAATGACTGATGAGTTAATTAGACTTAGAGAAGATGTATCAATGCAATATAGAGCCTTAGAAGAAATGAAACAAATGGCTTTAAAATATGGCTTTGATATAAGTAAACCTGCCAAGAGTGCTTTTGAAGCAGTAGAATGGACATACTTAGCATACTTAGCAGCAGTTAAAGAAAATAATGGGGCAGCTATGAGTCTAGGCCGAGTTGATGCTTTCTTTGATATTTATATTAATAGAGATATTGAAGCGGGTATTTTAACAGAAGAAGAAGCGCAAGAATTAATTGATCAATTTGTTATTAAACTTCGGTTAGTAAGACACTTAAGAACTCCAGAGTATGATGAATTATTCTCAGGAGATCCAACTTGGGTTACTTGTTCTATTGGGGGAGTTAGTGAATCAGGTAAATCACTAGTAACAAAGACAAGTTATCGTATTATTCATACACTTACTAATTTGGATCCAGCACCAGAACCTAATATGACAATTTTATGGAGTGAAAAATTGCCGGAAAATTTCAAAAAATATTGTGCTCGCATGAGTATTAAGACTGATGCTATTCAATATGAAAATGATGATATAATGCGCCCTATTTATGGTGATGATTATGCTATAGCTTGTTGTGTATCAGCAATGCGAGTTGGTAAAGATATGCAATTTTTTGGAGCTCGTTCAAACTTAGCTAAGGCCCTTCTTTATGCAATCAATGGGGGAGTTGATGAAGTAAAAGGAGACAAAGTTTTAGATGTTCCGGCGATAACTGATGAAATACTAGATTATGAAACAGTTAAGAAAGCTTATTTCCATGTTTTAGGAGAAGTAGCACGTATCTATGCTGGGGCTATGAATATCATTCATTATATGCATGATAAATATGCTTATGAAGCAGGTCAAATGGCTTTGCATGATACTAATATAAGAAGATTAATGGCTTATGGTGTTGCAGGACTTTCCGTTGTTGCTGATAGCTTATCAGCGATTAAGTATGCAAAAGTAAAACCAATTCGTAATGAGGATGGTATAGCTATTGATTTTGAAATAGATGGCGAATTTCCTAAGTATGGTAATGATGATGATAGAGTAGATAGCATTGCTCAGGAAGTAGTTCAAAAATTCTATGATGAATTATGTAAACATAAACCATATCGAGGAGCAATTGTTACATTATCAGTTTTGACAATTACTTCAAATGTAGTTTATGGATCTAAAACTGGTGCTACTCCAGATGGTAGAAAAGCTGGTGTTGCTTTTGCACCTGGTGCTAATCCAATGCATGGTAGAGATGCTAGTGGTGCTCTTGCCTCATTAAACTCAGTAGCTAAAATAAAATATAAAGACTGCTGTCAAGATGGTATATCTAATACTTTCTCAATTGTGCCTACAACTTTAGGTAAGTCTGAAGATGAAAGAGTGGAAAATTTAGTTAATGTTTTAGATGGCTATTTTTCACAAGGAGCACATCATTTAAACGTTAATGTTTTAAATAGAGAAACTTTAATTGACGCGATGAATAATCCAGATAAATATCCACTTTTAACTATAAGAGTATCTGGTTATGCTGTTAGATTTAATCGTCTAACTAGAAAACAACAAGAAGAAGTAATTGCTAGGACATTCCATGAAAAACTATAAAAATTTAAGCGCTAGTGTAAATTCAATTGAATCTTTTGGCTTAGTTGATGGGCCTGGTATTAGAACAGTCATTTTCTTTAATGGCTGTTCTCTTCGCTGTAAATTTTGCCACAATCCCGAAATGTTTCAAATGCAAGAAGCAAATACTACAGTAGAAGAATTAGTAACTAAAATAAAAAGATTTAAACCGTATTTTAAAAAACGTGGTGGAGTAACATATTCAGGAGGAGAGCCGCTGTTGCAAGCTGACTTTCTAATTGAACTTTCCAAAGCTTTAAAAGAAGAGGGGATTCATCTAGCATTAGATACTGCTGGTGTTGGAATAGGTAAGTATGATGAAATTCTTGATTTAGTGGATTTAGTAATTCTTGATATTAAGCATTTAACTAAAGAAGGTTATAAAGATTTGGTTAGTCATACAATGGATGAATTTTTAAAATTTGTCGAAGTGTTAAAAAAACATAATAAAGATTTGTGGATAAGGCAAGTAGTAGTTCCAGGAATTCATGATAATCCTAAATATATGGAAATGTTAGTAGATTACTTAAAAACATTACCTAATATTAAAAGAATAGAATTTTTACCATTTCATAAAATGGGAGATGAAAAGTATGAGAAGTTAGGAATACCAAATCCATTAAAAAATACTCCGGAGATGGATGGAGTAAAATGTCGAGCTTTATATGATAAATACATAAAACCAAACTTTGAAATATAAGTTTGGTTTTATGTTGTCCGAAACTTGCACAATGAAAAGCTCGAAACTTGCACAATGAAAAGTCCGAAACTTGCACAATGAAAAGTCCGAAACTTGCACAATGAAAATGTTTATGGTATTATTATGGTGGTGATAAATTATGGCTTTAACTAAAGATGGTTATAAAAAAAGATTAGTTGATGATAAAATTGAAAGGTATTTAAAGATATTTGGGGCATTAAGCATAGAAGGTCCCAAATGGTGTGGCAAGACGTGGACTGCGCTTAATCATAGTAATTCAGTAGTTTATTTAGATGAATCTGCAGAAAATTATAATATTAGATCATTGGCAGAAATGAATGTATCTTTAATATTGGGAAATGAGTATCCACAGTTGATAGATGAGTGGGGAAAATTTCCGGCGATTTGGGATGCTGTAAGACATAAATGTGATATGGATAATATTAAAGGTAAGTATATCCTTACGGAATCAACTAGTATCAGAGATTATAGTAAAATAAGTCATTCTGGGGCGGGTAGAATTGATCGCTTAAAAATGTATTCGATGAGTTTGTACGAATCTGGTGATTCTACTGGAGAAATATCTCTACTAGATATGTTTAAAAATAAAAATATATCTTTAAATTCTAAAATAAAGCCTACGTTACCTTTATTAGCAAAATTAGTGGTTCGTGGTGGATGGCCAGAAAATTTAACTATAGATGAAAAGGATATTAATATATTACCAACTAGTTATATTAATGCAATATTAAAAGCTGATATATCAAATGATGGAGTTGTAAGAGATGAGAATAAAATGCGAATGTTGATTAAATCACTTGCTCGTAACGAAAGCACAATTGTTAGTAATAGTACTTTAATAAAGGATATTGAGGATATAACTAGTAATGAAGAATATAATATAAGTCGTAATACTATAGCGGATTATTTAAATATTTTAGAAAAATTATATTTAATAGAAAATCAACAACCATATACATTTAACTTAAGATCGAGAGAAAGAGTAGGAAAATCTGCCAAAAGGCATTTTACTGATCCTTCACTTGCTTGTGCAGCATTAGCTATTAAACCAGATATGTTAATAAATGATATTAAAACATTTGGTTTTATGTTTGAATCCTTAGTTGAAAGAGACTTAAGAATTTACATTGAGAGCTTAGATGGGAAGATATATCATTATCGTAATAATGATAATGGTCTAGAAATCGATGCAATCGTTGAGCTTCCTAGTGGTGAATATGGAGCAATTGAAATAAAATTGGGGACTAATGAACTTGATGATGCTAAAAAAAATCTAATTAGATTTTCAAATGAGGTTATGGTAGAACCAAAATTTAAATGCATTATATGTGGCTTATGGAATTCAATTATAAAAGACCCAGAAACTGGAATATATATAATTCCAATAACAGCATTAAAGCCATAAAAAACCATTCTAAAATAAGAATGGTAGTATTATAAGGATAATTCCTAAGAAGATATATATTTTAGAATAAAATATTTCTAAAGGGGTTACATAATTAGTAGGATTTTTAGAATCGATATAGATTTTAAAAGTCCTATTTATTTTAGGGTTAAATCCCGGAATTATAAATCTTGTTTTATCACTGGCACTATATTCTTCATTATTATAAGTATAAGTATAATAAAAAATCCGGATATTTTTATGATAAGTAGTTTTTAAAGTAGTATCAGTACAAGTTGCATCTATTAATATTTTGTTTTTAATTTTATTTTTAAAT
>ENA-ORSI01001801-ORSI01001801.1-human-gut-metagenome-genome-assembly--contig:-NODE-1801-length-17242-cov-2.203700_pt1 | contig 17242 bp, 8 predicted proteins | sample MGYA00242187_ERZ509154 | MGnify/ENA primary metagenome ERZ509154 (study PRJEB26280, sample SAMEA2338627) | human gut metagenome | biome: human gut; feature: human-associated habitat; material: faeces...
ATGTAATTCACATCTTAACATTATTCTTCATAAAATAAGCCATATACAATTGTACCTAGTGAAGATTATGCCCTATTTCCTGTACAATTTTATATGACCGTCCCTCTCAAAATACTCTAATTTTACGTCATAATTACCAATTAAAACCTTTAATAATAAAGTAATTTATGAAAAAAACAATCCAACTCTCGGTTGCATTATTGCTCACATCGAGCATAGCTGCACACGCTGATGTTGCTAACACTGTCAAAGCTGCCGCACCTATTACGGAGCTGTCACAACAAAGCAATATGCAAGTAGCAGGAACAGTATTTGATGGTGAAGGACTTCCCATCATTGGGGCTAACATCATTGTAAAAGGAAACGCAACAATAGGTACCATTACCGATGTTGATGGAAGATTTACCTTAAGCGTACCTAAGAATGCTACACTGGTTATTTCGTATATAGGATATAAAAATCAGGAAGTAAAAGCCAATAAAGAAGTATTAAAAATTACACTTCAAGAAGACTCGGAAACATTGGGTGAGGTAGTAGTAACAGCTCTTGGTATTAAACGTGAAGAAAAAGCATTGGGCTATGCTACCCAAAAAATCAGTGGAGACAAATTATCTACTGTAAAAACTGTAGATGTAGCCACTGGACTGACAGGAAAAATAGCAGGCCTGAATGTAAGGAACAGTACCGAGTTTAATGAAACTCCTACACTGAAACTCCGTGGTGAAGACCCATTGCTGGTTATCGACGGAGTCCCTTATCGCAATATGTCATTACGCGATATTGCTCCAGATGATATTGAATCAATTGACGTACTGAAAGGGGCCACCGCATCAGCCCTTTATGGTGCGCGAGGAGGTTCGGGAGCTGTGATGGTTACTACAAAAAGAGGTAAAGAGGAAGGGCTGAATGTAACCATCAACAGCAGTACTATGTTCAACGCCGGATATCTAAAACTTCCCGAAGTGCAGACAGCATACAGTTCAGGTTCGGGCGGTAAATATAAAACAGGTGACTATGTATGGGGCGACAAACTGGATATAGGCCGTGAGGCAATGCAGTATAATCCTTATACATACGAAAAAGAAATGATGCCTTTGGTTTCAAAAGGAAAAAACAATCTAAAAAATTTCTCCGAATTTAGTTTTGTTACGAATAATAATGTAAGTGTAAGTCAAAAAGGCAAATACGGAAGTTTCAGAACATCACTTACTCATGTGTATAACAAAGGACAATGGCCTAATGAGAAGCTGAATAAAATCACTTATACCGTATCGGGTGATATCAAATATAAAAATTTTACAGCAGAAGGTGGTATTACTTATAACAAACGTTTTTATCCGAATATGGGCGGAACCGGTTATGGAGGTAATGGATATCTGTACAACCTGTTGGTATGGAGTGGAACAGAATTTGACATCCGCGATTACAAGAATTACTGGGTAAAAAAGGATGAACAGTCCAATTGGATGGATAGAAGTTGGTATGACAACCCTTATTATATAGCCAACGAGTTAACGAGTTCGGACAATTATGATGTAGTCAATGCCTTTGTCAATGCTTCTTATGATATTACTTCCTGGTTGAAGCTATCCCTGCGTTCGGGTGCTGATATGTATACGGAAAAAAGCGAAACAAAAGCTCCGGTAGGTTCCGTGACCGGCAAAGGAGAGAAGAAAGGATATTATTCTGTCTATCAAAAAAGAGGATTCAGTACCAATAATGATATTATGCTGACTGCCGAACATAAATTCGGTGATATCAGTGTGGACGGATTCGTCGGAGGAAATATTTACTATTACCAGAATGACTATTTAGGATCAAACACTGCCGGCGGATTAATCATTCCGGGGTATTATTCACTAAAAGCATCAGTAGACCCCGCCGAAACCAGCAAAACTTATAACAGCAAACAAACGAATTCCATTTACGGAAAAATAGGATTAGCTTATAAAAGTGCGGTCTTTGTAGAAGCAACGGGACGTAACGACTGGTCGTCAACCTTACCGGAAGAGACTCGTTCTTATTTCTATCCGGCTGTTTCCGGTAGCGTAGTGCTCTCCGAATTCATCAAAATGCCCAAAGTTATCGACTTCTGGAAAATAAGAGGTTCGTGGACAACCACCAAACATGATATGGGTGTGTATGCTATCAATGATGTTTATTCTATCAGTACCGATGTATGGGACAACATGAGTGCCGCCTACTCTCCTACAACAATTCGAAACAGCCTACTTTCTCCTTCCCAAACACGTTCATACGAATTGGGTACAGCCATTCATTTATTTGGGAACCGCCTGCGTCTGGATTATACATATTATAATACACTCAAGTTTAACAATACCCGGAACGCCGGACTCAGTTCTGTAAGCGGATACAGCAATACGCAAGTCAACATGGACGAAGAACAAGTAAGAAAAGGAATGGAACTCTCCATTTCCGGTGATATCATCAAGAACCGGGAATTGACGTGGTCTGCCATGTTCAACTGGTCACGCGACCGCTACTATTACCATAAAATAGACCCGGTATACTCTACTCAAAAACCTTGGGTAGCCGAAGGGGAGCGTTGGGACTGGGTAGCAATTTACGACTACCAAAGGGATCCGGAAGGAAATATTGTACACGGAAGTAACGGATTCCCTCTCGTCAATAAGTTTACGACACTCAAAGGATATAGCGAACCTGATTGGATATGGGGACTCAGCACATCGGTCAACTGGAAGGGAATCACCCTGAGTATCACCATTGACGGACGTGTAGGAGGTGTCGGTTATTCTATGACAGACCAGGCCATGTGGAACTCCGGCGCACATATAGATAGTGACAATCAATATCGATACGAAGAAGTAGTCAACAACAATAAGACATTCATAGGCCAAGGGGTCAAAGTCGTATCAGGCAAAGCCGAATGGGATGCAAACGGGAATGTAATCATGGACAACCGTGTATTTGCCCCCAATGACAAAGTCGTTTCGTATCAAGACTATATGATGACTACCAATCCATACGCATCGGGTGATAATAAAAGAGCGCAAAACTGGTTCGACAAGACATTTATCAAGCTTCGCGACTTATCTATCAGTTACGAAATACCACAATCCGTTTGCCAGAAAATAGGAATGAAAGGTGCTTCAGTCGGCTTTGTCGGACAGAACCTGCTGATGTGGGCAAAAGAGTTTCGCTTCAGTGACCCCGATAAAGTGCAGGATGCACTAAGCTCACCTTCTATCCGTTACATGGGATTTAATGTTAAGTTTGACTTCTAAAAGAATGAATAATATGAAAACAATAAAATATATCGTGAGCCTGCTCGCCGGAATTACCCTATTTTCATGCGATAACTTTGAGGATATCAATACGAATCCGGACGCTGTGACCAAAGTATCCCCCAAGCTTCTGGCAACGGGTGCCATTGTAGGGCTTATGAAACCTTCCAAAGGCAAAGACTTCATTTATAATCAAATGACCTGCAAATATATCGGCTGGTCGGAAGCATTGGAAGGAACGCAGTATAACAACTTCGGACGCGAAAGTTTCAGCGGCTACACCTCGCTGACCAACTATAAGCTCATGGCGGAACTGACAGACAAAGACGAAACAATGAATGAAGACAAAAGGAATGCATACAAGGGTCTGGCACTTTTCCTGAAGGCTTACCGGCTATTCGAATACACTCTCAATGTAGGTGATATTCCCTACGAAGGAATCCTCGAGGGCAAGGAAGGGAATCTGACTGTAGCCTACAACACACAAGAGGATGTTTTCAAATTCCTGCTCAATGATCTGGATAAGGCACACGAATACTTCCAGAATGCCAACCAGACAACATTTGACGGAGATCCTATCTTCGGTGGAAAGGTAGAACAGTGGCACAGAGTATCGAATGCTTTAGAATTAAGAGTTCTAATCAACTTATCCAAGAAGATTAATTCCACTGACATCAATATTAAATCCAAATTTAATGAGATACTTGACCGTAACTTACTGTTACGTTCCAACGCTGATAATTTACAAATCACTTTCTCCACGAAAGAAGGGCAGTTGTATCCATTCAATGAATCATTACATTCCTATAAACAATACGTAATGATATCCGGTCTGGTTATTGATGCGCTGAAAGCCAATGAGGACTATCGCCTCTTTTATTACGCAAATCCTTCCGAAGGAAAATTAAATTCCGGTAGCCAGGAAAATGACTGGGATGCTTACATAGGAATCGACCCGTCGGATCCGATAGACGAATTAAAACTAATAGCCGATCAAACGAAAGAATTCTGCCAGTTCAACAACAGATATACTTCTTACGAGTCCGGAGAACCTTATATCCGTATAGGCTATGCCGAACAGAATTTTATTCTTGCCGAAGCGGCATTACGCACATGGATCACCGGAGATGCAGCCGAATATTATAAAAAAGGAATTGAAGCAAGCATGAAATTCGTTGCTGACAATACGCCGGATGCACAGAAGTATCATCACGGACGCAAAATGACTAGTGACATCATTGCCCAAACATTAGCAAAACCCGGTATCCAGCTAAATGGAAATTTCGAGGAGGATCTCAAAAAGATCATAACTCAGAAATATCTGGCCAATTTCATGCAGTCACCCTATCAAGCCTATTATGACTACAGAAGAACCGGTTATCCGGAATTCCCGATCAATCCGCTGACTAACCAAAATCCCAACGAACCTACCAAAATGCCGGTACGCTGGTTATATCCAAGTGCGGAATACGATTATAACAAGGCAAATGTAGAAGCGGCTGTACAAAGGCAATTCAACGGTTCGGACGAAGTAAACAAGTTGATGTGGATTCTACAAGAATAAAAAAGAACGGCATGAAACTAAATTTTTATATACTACTCTTATGCCTTAGCAGCATAGGAATAACAAGTTGGGGTCGCAATGCGACCCCAACCTCTCATCTCACCGTCCTGCAACTCAATATCTGGCATGAAGGAAGCATCGTAGAAGGAGGATTTGAAGCCATAGCCGATGAAGTGGCACAGGTTGATGCCGATATCGTTTTTTTCAGCGAAGTCCGCAACTACAATGGCACCTTCTTTATATCCCGCATCATTGAGGCACTTAAGAAACGTGGAAAAACTTACTATGGAGAACATAACCCTCTGGATGTAGGCATCTTATCCAAATACAATATAAGTCAGCAGGAGATTATCTATCCAAAGGACAGCGGTTGCGGCTCTATCCTGAAAGCAACTATCGGCATAGCCGGACATACTATTGCCGTTTATTCCGCCCACTTAGATTATAAGAATTATGCTTGTTACTTACCTCGTGGTTACAATGGAAGTACTTGGAAGAAAATGACACAACCTGTTCATAATGCGGATTCCATTTTAGCGGCCAACCGGATCGCCTTTCGCGAAGAAGCCATTGAAGTATTCATCGAAAACGCACGGCAAGACATTGCCGAAGGAGCCATTGTTCTATTAGGAGGAGATTTCAACGAACCTTCTCACCTCGACTGGCAAGAAGATACAAAAGACCTATGGGACCATAATGGGGTAGTTATCAATTGGGACTGTTCAAGTATACTCTGCAAAGAAGGATTCAAGGACACATATCGAATGCTATATCCGAACCCGATCACCCACCCGGGATTCACTTTCCCTTCCGACAACGACAAGATGCCTGTCAGCAAATTAACCTGGGCACCAGATGCGGACGAAAGAGACCGGATTGATTTTATTTACTTTTATCCTAATCAGGACATTACACCAATATCCTCTATGATTCTCGGTCCGTCCCGTTCCATTGTCAAAAGTCAGCGCATAGAAGAGAATACAGAAGACTACTTCATCACCCCCAAAGGCATATGGCCTTCTGACCATAAAGGAGTAATAGCCACTTTCAGGATATCTCTCCAATAGAACAGACTTTTCCAGTTTAGAGCCGTATTATGGGGAGATACTGCTGATCTGTCGGACAGCTCCTCTTTTTATTACTTCTATATTACTAGTTTATCGGACATATAGATCCAATGTGTTGGACATATATAGTCAACGCGTTAGGCATATAGATCCAATACGCTGGACATATAGATTCAGCATCTCATCCATAACAGCCTGATTACCCGCCCGTTAAACCCAGTAGACAAATTGCTGTTACTTTATTTATTTTCGTCCATAGTTGAAACAAATTCTTCGACTTTTGAAAAGCAGCGCTTTAGGTAGGCTAAAGCTATGCTTTACACACTCTAAAGCGCCGCTTTAGAGTTCAAAAAAGGACACTACATGGAAGTAAAACGTACAGGGTGAAGAAGTGAAGGACGCTTTCAATCGTTTCTCCTTCTCTCCTTCACCCTGTATCTATTTATTCATCGGCAGTCCAACACGAAGATGAACCTGATGAACCCTCAATAAGAGTATAAAAATAAAATTGCTATTATCTCATACTTTTGAATCAATACTCATGAACCTTTTCCGCCCAAGCTTTCTCCATACCATAGAAATTAATCACTTCACCGCTAGCTTTGCCTTCCAACTCCTGTTGTTTCTGCTCAAAGAAAGTTTTCCAATGCAGATAATACAAATCTTTCAAAAGACCACTCCATTCACGATGAGAATAATCATGCAAACCTCCCTGATTGGAAGCGATACTATCACCCCAGACTGTGATTAATGCAGATGCATTCCATTCATAGAGTTTCTTTTCCGCGTCCGTATTGCCCAAAGAACGTGCGGCAGTCAGCCAAGAAGATACGGAGAATTCTTTCCGGGTAGACAATAAACTGTCTTGCGACAAAATGAGTTCAAGGAACTGCTGCGTCTGCTTCCGGAAATTCTCTTTGTCTTTACGGTCATAACTTTGGGATATTTCATCGAGCAATGCATTGCCTTTATCAGCATTACTCTGACGTACGATATCCACCAAGTCATATTCAAAATTATTGTTGCCTTTATATTGTTCAGCCACAGAGAGCATTAAGTCCGCTGCTTTCGAAGTAGAATCAGGCGAATAGAACAGTTTGGAATATCCCCATGTAGACGTTCTGTCCAAATGGAAACCCGGACGGGCATACAAAAGAGATTCTAACGTTCCCTCTCCCGGAGAGTTCTTGGGAGCATTATAAACCGTATGTTCCAACGCTCTCCATGCTTCCATAACTTCCGGTGACAATTCACCACCATAACGGGCTTTCAGATATCCTTGCAACCATGCGTCCGGTGAAAAGCGTTCCGCACGCCACGGCAATTCATACAAGAGTTCAAACATAACCGGATTATTCTCTATCCCCTCAGGCGTAGCCCCTACGCCACGCATTCTTTTCCCATTTACGTGAGCACACGCATCATAATATCCGTTCACCAACTGATTCATTCGTCCATGCAAACCGACATTTCCTCCGAAGTTCAGCAACATACAATAAAGCCAGTCGTGCTTGCCAAAGCCTTTCTCACGATACCACATCGAATCCGAGTCTCCCCATTGCGGACGTTTCTCGCTATACAAATCCAGCACCAACATATCTCCGGCATTCAACACATCGATCATAGCCGGACGCGGATTTACTTGCCATGCCTGAATGACCCAGACAGCTTCCGGATTGGCTTTCTTCATGGCTTTCATTATAGAAGTTCCAGCCTTCGCCAAGTCTACCCCTTCTGTGTTGCCTCCCTCATGGAATGGGTCCATACTATAATATTTAGCTTTTCCGTAAAGTTTCTCCAATTCTTCGTAGTACATAGCCGCAAAAGAATCGAAATGCTCGTCTTCTGAAGAAAGGAAAGCCGGACGAGGGAAACCGCACCATGTGCCGGGGTCGGCAATCTGATAACCTAGTTTCTCACCGATATTACGGGGAACCATTCCTGCATAACCTGGAAATACGGGTTCAATTCCCAGTTCCCGCATACGGGATACGATCTTCTTTTGAAGTGCTTCTTGTTGCTGATACCAACTGTCAGGATTGGGTCCGCCCCACCCTTCCAAATTGTTCATCTGCCACCAAGCCATAAATGCCGGACCGGAGATAAATTCATTGATTTCTTCCGTTGTGTATCCGACACGTTTCAGCAGATTATACCAGACTACTTCCATTCCGGTTATGCTCAAAGGCATATTAATGCCATGCAATGCCATCCAGTCAATCTCCTTCTCCCAACGTTCCCAATCCCAGAAAGCCATTGAGTAGGAATAAGTACAATAATTCAGATAATAACGGTTTTGCATAGCTGTCTCCTGACGGATTTTCCCCGTGGGAAGAGGGAGCACTTCCGGCAACTTCTGTGACGGGTTATTCCAGGAAAGATGAATACCGGCTACATACTTCAGATACCAGTTCAGTCCTGTTGCCAATGACAGATCGGAATTTCCGACTATCAGGACTTTACCGTCTTCGGCAGTTATTTCAAAGTAATCCTTAGACACATCGTCTTTTTCCGGTGTCATCCGAAAAAGGATTCGATCTTTCGAGGTTCCTTCCGTTACACGTTCTGCCAAAGAATTTACCGGTAACTGCTTCGGTTGGCAGCTACAAAACAAAGTCACTCCAAATAATAAGGTTATCAAAATATGTATGTTCATAATCGTGTTTTTTAGATTTGCCAAAGATAGTAAATAGAAATCAAATTTCTTACTACCTGTACACTTTAATCAATGAAACAAGAAGAATTGCGGGCGACCGTATACGTTTATCTCTTTTACCTTCCCTGACAAAAAAGCACCTTTACGTACTTTGAAGCGAAGGGCTGATATTTTATAGATTTCCTTTATGTCCACAATGATACGGTGCGGCTGTCCGGGTTCCGTTGCCGGATCTGTATGCCAGAATGAAGAAATATCTCCGTCGAACAAGTTCTCCGCTATACCCAGATTCTTATCTGCCTGCTCGCTGCTTACGTAAACAACTTCCCATTTGGTCTTATCAATCGGTTGTCCCTTATCGTCCAACAAATCAACCTCTGAAATACACGCCTGATTGTCTTCCGTATAAGAAGAAAGCGTTTCGATGCAAAAATGACGCAGAGTGCTCACAACCGGTAAATCAACTTGCTGCCAATCGCTTGTCTCCGCCAAAGTGGTGTTCAGAAGAATATCTCCTTCTTCGAGAATCGGACTGCCTGTTTGATTGCGTTGCTGTTTCTCTGGCTTGTTTTTATCAATACCCAAACTGTCGAGAATCGGCTTGTCCAATCCCTGCAAGTTCCTCTTTCCCGTATCCTCCATTTCGAAAACAACAACCTCATTCTCACCTTTTTTCAACCAGGGAGCAGGTATATAAAGAGTTTGTTGCGGACCGATATTCCAGAAACGTCCCAACGATTTACCGTTTACCCAGACAGCTCCTTTACCCCATTGGCTCATATCGACAAAGCAATCGCCTTGCTGTTCGATAATGAACGTCCCTCTATGAAATGCCGGAACACCTTTGATTTCTTGTCCGAAAGACAAGGAAGATACTTCTTCCTTATAAAGAGGAAGCGGTGTGATTGACCACCCTGTCAATTTCTCATTCCCCCAAAGCACCTGACTTGTAATTCCTTTACGGTTAAAAAGAATATCGGGACCATAATTGATCCGTCCGGTATTTTCAACCAAAATCTCAAGTGTGGCGGGAACTTTATGAATATCCAATGTCGTACTGTTCTGATTATAACGACGGTCAAGGCTGGCTACTTGTTTACCGTCCACCAGAATAACGGCATAATCACGCAAATCCTGAATAATCAATTTCTGTTTTCCCGGTGTCTTAATGGTAGTCTGATAGTGGATATATCCGAAATCGGTTCCTACATCTTCCATGGATAAAACATCTTCCGATTGTATAGTCTGATGAAATGCCGTAGTTAACGGAGCACTTTCTTTCAGCTCGACCGTCGCAAAGGTAGTGGTCGGATTATCGGCAGGCACTTCCGGCAACTGTGTTCCCTCCGGCAAGTATTTCTGAATGATCTCCCGGAAAGCATGATATTTCGGATAGCAGTTGCCCCACTCTCCAAGCGGAGCGTCATAATCGTAGCTGGTAGGTTGGGGACGGAATCCTCCGCTGGTATTGGCACCGTTCATATACCAGAAATTTGTTCCGCCGTGGAACATATACATACTGACAGATACGCCATGTCCCAACATCCAATCCAGTTGTTCGGTAGGACGCTCGTAGGCAACAGAAGAATGACGTTTCCCCCATTCATCAAACCAAGCCGGATAGAACTCCGCCACAAAGTACGGACCGCCCGGATGATATTTATCCACGATTTTAAATATATCCTCGCCGAACACACCGTTCAAAGTAGGCAATGCACCGGCAATATGTCCGGCTTCCACCTGCCCACCGCCGTCGCAAGTAAACAACGGAACATTGAATCCGGCTTCTTGAAGCATATCACGGATAGCAGCAAGGTATTCTTTGTCGGCCGCATACGAACCGTATTCGTTTTCCACCTGTACCATGATAATATTACCACCGTTGTTGATCGTCAGAGGGGCCAGTTGCTTGCCAAGTTCCTTGATATATCGTTCGCAATAAGACATGAAACGCGGGTCCTTACTGCGATAAGTCAAGTCCTTTTCTTTCAGGAGCCACGAAGGATAACCTCCGAAATCCCATTCCGCACACACGTATGGCCCGGGACGAAGAATGACATACAGCCCTTCTTCCTGTGCAATACGTACAAACTCGGCAATATCCGCTTGTCCGCTGAAATCAAATACTCCGGGTTGCCGTTCGTGGAAGTTCCAGAATACATAAGCAGACACGGTGTTCAACCCCATTGCATGCGCTCGGTGCAGACGGTCACGCCAATACTCGTGCGGAATACGGGGATAATGCATTTCTCCGCATATCAATTGCACATCTTTCCCGTTAATATTAAAAGTACCATTTTCTATTTTAACCTGTTCCCTGGGGGAGGAACAGGCTGAAATAAAAAATGATACAATTAAGTTAAGCATAATAAATACGTTGCTTCTACTTTTATTCATCTTTATTCAAATTATATCATAAGTATTGAATGTTCCGGGGGCTTCTTCAAATTTGGTGGTTATTTAGCAAGTCGGTGGTATCTCCATTCCCCTCCTTCGGGAAGGAGAATGGAGGATACTATCGACTATAAACTAGCAAATCATTATTTTACAAATTCACCTTACCGACAAATTTAAAGAGTAATCTGCTCCGACTTGCCCACAAGATATCGGTTTGTCCCGGCCGAAGCATTCATCAATCCGTATCAGAATGTAACTTCACCGAAAATATTCACTGCATATTTTCCTGCGTCATCATACCAATGAGTGAGTTTCTCCGTCGGAGCAAACTTGATGGCGTAAGCCGGATTGTATTTCAAATCGGCCACTTTCTCCGGCATCCAGATTCCAACTTTGTATGTCCCGCTCAATCCGGCAGCTGCACTTCCTTTTATAACATACTTCGCTACCTGATTCGGTTCTTCATTTGTAGAAGGAATCCATGTTTTAGGATCAACATCCAGCTTTATTTCTTTAGCTACCTGACCGTCTCCGGAAACCAGCACAAGATATACTTCTTTCGGATTAATCACCGTAGCAAAACCGGTATTAGTTATCGTCAGATTATATTCCAAGTTTCCGTTTTTCGCCTCCACTGTCGATTCGCTTTGCAGATTCAACCGGTATCCCAAATGGTCACGTACAAATTCATAGAATGAACGGACAACCTCATTTCCTTCAGCGTCTTTAAAATAACTCTCATCAAAGAGAATGTTATTATCATTCAGCAAAGAAGGATATACTTTTACTTGTTTCCAACTCATGATATTCAAATCAAAATTCTGCGTTATATCAAAAGCCGAATAACGGTGTTCACGCAAAATACGCAATGACTTCATCGGAGTAATTAGTGCAGCCAAACCCCATTCGGTATCTTCATTATAAGGAATCTCACCACTCATATAGAAATTATTCGCTTTTACCTCCCCGGTTATTTGTTTATAATCATCCGTATTGGGAACAAAGTCATTGCCCGGCGCATGAGAATGTTCACCGGCTGTAAAGTAATCGTTCGCATATCCGATACGTCCGCGGTATTCTTCCTGCTCCAATGTCAATGCTTTCTTATGACTCGGGTAACGCATTTCTACACAATATGGAACAGGCAAAGCTCTTAACAGTGCACTGACAATTGCATTCTTCGCATCCTGATCATTTGCCAACGGCGACGTATGCCACTCTCCCCAAGCACCAATAAAACCAACTTGCACCGTAGCAATCTGACCGATATATTCATTCAACAAAGGTGTCAATTGTTCAATATGCCTAAGAATCCATTGTTTAGATTCACCGCCGGACGTATTAAGCCCCGCATGATTGTATGCAAAACGAAGAATGGCTTTATATCCCTGCGCTTTCATCAACTCAAACACCTTGCGGATATTATTCAAAGCCTCATCATCAAGATCTTTACTCACCCACTTGGTCAGATAGATATATTGCTGCACAAGAGTCAGATTATCGTCTTTCGCATCAAACTGCTCTATTTTCTTTTTATACAAATCCTCACCATATACTTCATAATCATTATATGGACTTTTCATCTCATCAGCCAGCAAATTACATTCAAGATGAAAGCCTCTATCAGGATTTCTCAACGACTCGATATGAACGATTTTACCTACAACTTCCGGAGTTTCCGGTTCATTCGTACCTTCTTCCTCTCCATACTGTCCTGCATACACATCTATCGTATCAGAACAAAAGCTACACATAATACCTAATAATAAGGTAGATAATATGGTCATAGTTTTCTTTATATTGATTAACATGATTGATCTATTTTTAATTTTCACCTGATTAATTTTCATTGAAGATAAAACGTGCAGGAGCCCCTGTTGTCCAAGGAGTCCACAATGTTGCTCCACCATCGTGAAGCATACATCCATGCTCTGTATTATCAGTCACCAACAAATAGCAATACTGTCCGGTGTGATTATTAATATTCGGTTCTACCCATTGACCGGAAGCACACAAATTAAATTTCCAGTCATTCAAATGAGTCTGTCCTTTCACTGACTCATAATAATCAGGGTCTTTCAAAACATTCCATTGACCTTCAGCTGTTCCCGCTTCGGCAAACAGGTTCTTATATTCCTGCATAGTCGGTAAGCGCCAACCCGTAGGAGCTATTTTGTCACGAATGTCATAATGATAATGAACTCCGTATGCTTTCACTCTGCCTTCTCCAAAAGATTCCGGCGTATTCTTATAATTATTTGACTCAATATCAGTTCCGTCAGGATACTTGGTCGTCCTCAAATTATCTGCCAGCCAAACCAGTGAAGTTCCGTCGCTATAAGAAATACGGGCAACCCGATAGGTTATCTTCTCATCACCGCGAACATCAATGAAACGCATCATTTCCGTCATATTTAGTACTCCGGAAGAACGTGACACCAGTTGACCGTCATCAGTCTTCACATTCCAATATATAGCGTTGGATGTCCAACGTTTAATAGAAAGTTGGTCGAGCAAGGTCTGAAGTTGCTCGTGTGTCAGAGAAGACTTACCTTTTACAATCCCTACACTTTGCTCGGCTACAGTCTGTTTCATTTCAGGATCAAGTGACAGACAGAGTGAATATGAGGTTGATTCAGGTCTTCCTTCCGTATCCCATTCAAACTGTACGGCAGTTTCCGGTTTATCTTCAGCCAAAGCAATCTCAGTCATATCCTCAGGTTGTAACAACTTGGTAGACATACGTTTCACATGAATCGTATGCACATCCGACGCAGCAGCCGTAGTATTGCCAGTCTCTTTAACAGTCCAATACAACAGCGCTTCTTGACCGGCCTTTATTCCCAACTGAGAGAAATACTGATCGGCTGCCAATACGGACAAAGTAAAAGAGGTCGATTTACCAGCGTCAATCTTCACCGGCTTTTTGAAATCTCTGGTAGCACAAAGAATCAGTTTGGCACCTTTCTCCAATGCCTTATCCCATGAGAAACTATATTCATCGATTGACAAATCATTCAAGTCAATTTTCGCTCCATCCTGAGGCGCACTCAGGTAAATATCCGACATAGGAATAATTACATTATACTTGTCCTCTTTACATCCGGCAAGTAATAAAATACCTAATAGAGTATATAATAAATGTTTCATAATACTATCCATTTTTAGTAACCGGGGTTCTGAATTATAAGACCTTGTCCTTCAGTAATCAAATGAGTAGGTAACGGAAACTTCTCATATTTATATTGCCCGTCCACCTTCGTTTCGATTTTACCAGTCGGCTGACCTGCAAATCTTGCTTTAGCAAGTGCCGCTTCTATGAATTTTCCGTGACGAATCAAATCCTGTCGACGTACACCTTCAAAATAGAACTCATGTCCACGTTCTTCCAACAATTTATCAAGGAAATCTTCCACTGAAGCGAAATCACTCAATTGATAAGCTTTCAGGCCGCCATGGGTAACACGTACTTGATTCAATAACCCGACAGCTTCCTGAGTTATGCTATTTCCATTGCGGACAATAGCTTCTGAAAGTAAAGTCAATACGTCTGCATAACGGTAGATTGGCATATCTATTTCACACAGTTCTCCTATCACCCCTTCGATTTTATACTTAACCGGAATTGCACCATAAAAGAGTACACCTGTTGTACCTCCGTCACGGTCAAGAGCACGACTGTGATGCACGCCTTCCGTACCAGTATATTCACCTATAATTCTTTCCCGTCTTTTGTCTTTAGGATCAAAAGATTCATAGGCAGGCCAGGATATTTTATACCCTCCCCATGCAGTCACCGCCATTCCTGCCGGAATAGGATAGTCGGATGTTAATACATGTGCAAACCACTTCTGCTCCATCACACCAGCTTCCGCTACACAAGAGAATATTACTTCCGAATTCTTTTCTCCTGATAAAGAAAACAAAGAATGATAATCGTCTACCAGTTTATAACCGTATTCGGATTTAGTCAATTCACGTCCTATTTTCTCTGCTTCATCCCACTGTTTAGTCATCATATAGAATTTTAACAACAATGTGTTGGCCAATCCTTTTGTAAAACGTCCGTAATCCGTATCTTCATATTTATAAGGCAGTATGTCGGCCGCTTCCTTCAGGTTAGTAACAATGTATTCACGCATCGCTTCTTCAGACAAGCGGGGAATCACAATCTCAGCTTCCGGTTTCTGCAAAGTTTCCAAATCTGCAATAGGTATCGGACCATACATATCATACATCAGAAAAGCCAGAAAACCACGTCCACATTTTAATTCGGCCATATAACGGGCCTTCAATGTTTCATCCATATCCACGTTCTTGATACGTTCCATTGTCAAAGTCATGGAAGCCAGATATTGGGAATAGTCATACACGCGGCGATAATCTCCGTCGATATGCCAGTCATTAGCTTCATACGAATTATATACGGTAGTCCACCCCCATGTATTTTCCACATAATCGGTCACCATTTCCGAAGTCGTCACATAACCTGCCGCCACCTCAAAAATCCCCCACGGAGAAAAAACGTAATAAGCACTTGAGTTGACCAACGCATTTACATCTTCAGCATTCTGCGGAAACATTCCCGGATTTATTTTATTATAAACTTCCTGTTCCAGCGTGCAAGACGATATGAGGAACAAAAGAGTTGCTATTACAGTATAAATTGTCTTTTTCATATTCATAACTTATTAGAAAGATATTGATACACCAAAATTATAAGAGGTCACATTCGGATATGCATAAGTTCCGTTATCCGTTTCAGGATCCAGCCCTGTCCAATTGGTAATCACAAACGGATTGTTCACATCTACATATACACGAAGATTATTCACGATCTTTTGGCTGATCGGTACTTTATATCCCAATGTTATACTTCCGCAACGAACGTAATAGATAGATTTTACGTAATAGTCTCCCCAACCGTTTCCCCCTCTCACGTAGGTAGGATCAGTAGCTGTCAAGTTATTACTACTGAACGCTTTCAATGCGTAAGTGGAAACGTTGATACCATTATCCATGCGTGTCCAACCTTCATAATAGCTGGCTCCCCGCTTTCTACCCGCTTCTCCGTAAAAATAGATATTCAAATCAAAATTCTTATAGCGGAATGAATTGTTCAAATCGTAGATTATTTTCGGATCACCATTCCCCATATAGACCTTATCTTCATCTCCTAACACACCATTTCCATCCCGATCTTTCAACTTCATCATTCCCGGAACCAAATCTTTCTGGGCATCCGGTGCCTTCTCTCCCGGTTGCAGGATACCGATTGCTTCATATTCCCACCATGCCCGTATCGGGTCATCTTCTTTTTCATAGGCTCTTGGCTTCCAGTTCGGATCACGTTTCAACCAACGGTCATTATAATGCGATAAAGTCAATGTGGTATCCCATTCAAAGTCTTTTGTAACAATATTCACTGTATTCAATGTGATTTCCACACCCTGGCTTTGCGTTGATCCTATATTTCCTGCAATTTTATTTACCTCATTATAAAATGGCAAGGGCTTGTTTGTCACTAACAAATCTGTTATTTTACGCTTAAAGTACTCGGCAGCCAACTTAAACCGGTTATTAAATATTCCAAAGTCTACTCCAAGATTAAATTCCGTAGTTGTTTCCCAAGTGATACTCTTGTTTCCCAAATCCGAAGCATATACTCCTGTTGACTCCGCGCCTCCAATAATGGCATTTCTTCCTACCTCATAATAATCATAAATACGATAACCGACATTAGAATTACCGGTCTGTCCATAAGAAGCTCTCAATTTCAACATGGATAACCATTTAGAAGCCCCTTTCATGAAATTTTCTTCACTAATCATCCAACCTGCTGATACAGAAGGGAAATATCCCCAACGATTTTCCGGTGCAAAATTAGATGCAGCATCAGCACGTACCGTGGCTTCCAACAAATATTTTCCTTTGTAAGAATAATTAGCACGGGCAAACAAAGAAGCAATACTATTTATAGAAGCCCATGAACTGACAGAAGGCTTTTTATAATTACCCGACCCCAAACTGTTATATCCAAATCCGTCCACCAGAAAATCTGAATTTCCGGCACTGAATCCGTCATTCTTGAACTTTTGGAATGAATAACCACCAATAGCTTTCAGATTATGATCACCAAAACTTTTAGAATATTGAGCGGTCAATTCCATTAGATAAGTAGTGCTTGTCTCTTGTGAAATATCTGCCCTTCCATTCTTATTTGCCCCTTGCAAAGTTGTCTTAGGCAAATAACTGGAACGTTTCTGGAAACTGCGGTCAGCCTCCTTGATGT
>ENA-ORSI01001809-ORSI01001809.1-human-gut-metagenome-genome-assembly--contig:-NODE-1809-length-17179-cov-5.152418_pt1 | contig 17179 bp, 14 predicted proteins | sample MGYA00242187_ERZ509154 | MGnify/ENA primary metagenome ERZ509154 (study PRJEB26280, sample SAMEA2338627) | human gut metagenome | biome: human gut; feature: human-associated habitat; material: faeces...
AACAGCTCTGAACGCTAGTGAACAGCTCTGAACGCTAGTGAACAGCTCTGAACGCCTCACTATTAATAAATTAATAGTGAGGTTATAAAATAAAATTTTATAAATTATTTCATTTTTTACATTCAGAAAGCCTTTTTAAACAAAAAAATAGTCTTGCGACTATTCATTAATTTCAAAATCTAATAATTGATTAGCGATATCTTCATAAATATCTTGGGAATGCATTATGGTATCAATCAAATACTTATTATCTCTATTATATTCTTTTAATCCTCTGAGATAATACTCTTTATCTTGATCTAAAATTATAAAAGGCATAATATTATTTTTTAAACATTCTTTAAACATAATAACTCTTCCAACCCTACCATTACCATCCCCAAAAGGGTGAATTTGTTCAAAAACTACATGAAACCATATTATATCTTTAATTGATACTTTTTCTAAAGTTTTATATTTTTCTAGCAATTCATCCAATTCTTGCTCTACATTCTCTGGTGGTGTTGTTTTAATTACATTAACAGTTCCCATTATATTAGGTACTACTTTAAATCCTCCGACATTATATCTAGGATTATCTTCATCGGACGTTCCTCGTTTTAATAATACATTCATTGCAATTATCATTTCTTTAGAAAGTGGTTTATCTACATTATCTAACATATAATCAAATAATTTAAAATGATTTTTTGATTCAATTAAATCATCTAATTTGATTAAATTATCGTCTTTAGGTATAAATGAAGATGTATCAAAAATAGCTTCAGTTTGTTCTTCAGTTAGCTTGCTTCCTTCAATTTTATTAGAATTATAGGAAAAAGCAACTTGGGAAAAATGATATATATTTCCTTTAAATTTACTTTTTTTCTGTTCTATTAATTCTTTTTTTATTTTTGCAACATCCATTTTGACCTCCAAAATTTATTATATTATATCATACTTTATTCATCTTTAAATAAACGTAATAAAGGTTTAAATAATTCTAGGAATATAAATGATGCTAGATTTACTAACATTACGAAGGCAAATTGTGACATAGTAATTATTTCTAAACCAAAGAGTTTTCCAGCAGGTGTAAAGAAAACTATAAGTTGGATAATAAACAGTATTAAGATACCAATATTTAAATGTTTATTAGAAAATATTCCTTTTTCAAATATTTGGTCTTTTAAACTACGGCAGTTATACGCAAAAACAAATTCATTGATAACTATACTAAATAATGCTAGTGTTTGAGCAATATTTTCTCCACTATCTCTAAATAGGAAATAAACCATGATACTAATACCGGCTTCAAGGATTACGGAAAATATTAGAAAAGCCATGAAAAATGGTGTAAATATTTTCCGATTTAAACCATTTGGTTTTTTCTTCATGTTGTTTTTAGAAGCACTTTCAAAGGCTAAACAAATGGATGGAAGTGTATCAGCAACTAAATCGATGTATAGAACATGAATGGCTGTAATTATATTACTTCCCATAAACATACCAAGTAAAATAATAACTATTTCGGTAAAGTTACTAGATAGATTATATAAAACATTGGTTATAACATTATCATAGATTCTTCTTCCTTCAGATACAGCAGTAGTTATAGTATTATAGGAATCATCTAAAAGAATAATGTCAGCAACATTTTTGGTTACATCGGTACCACTTTTACCCATGCCCACTCCGACATTAGCAAGTTTCATTGCTGGAGCATCATTTACACCGTCCCCAGTCATAGCAACAACTTTACCCATCTTTTGTAAAGCTTTAACTATTTGAACTTTATTTTCTGGACTAACGCGAGCAAATACCGAATATTTATTAACATATTCCATTACTTCTTTAGTTTTTAAATTATTTAAATCACTTGCATTAATTCCTTCATCATCAGAATTACAAATTCCTACTTCTTTACCGATGGCTAAAGCAGTTGCCAAATTATCTCCGGTAAGCATTATTGGTCTAATATGGGCTTCACGACAAGTTTGGATAGCACTCGCTACATTTTTACGAGCAGGATCTTTTAAACCAATCATACCTACCAAAATAAGATTTTTTTCTTCTTTAAAATAATCATCTTCTTTGTTTATATTTTTATCAATTTCTTTGAAAGCAAAGGCTAGTACCTTTAATGCTTCTTCAGAAAATGTTTGTTCCATTTTCAAATATTCGTCTTTGTATTTTTTAGTTAGCTTTTCTAATTTACCATCGATTAAAATATGACTTGATTTAGAAAGTATTGATTCTAACCCACCTTTAGTATAGATGATTTCTTTTTTACCAGATGGATAAATTGTACTCATCATCTTACGATCAGAATCAAATGGTAGTTCTAATTTTCTTAAGTTTTCTTTTAGATGCTTTTCAATATTTATTTTTTGTTTAGTTAAAAAGGTGCTTAAAGCCACTTCTACTGAATCTCCCGTATATGAACCATTATTTTCTTTGGTGGCATTATTACAATACATCATTACATCGATAAGTTCAGGATATTTTTTGATGTCTTTTAAATTTATGACTGATTCGTTAGTAAATATTTTTATTACTTCCATTTTGTTGGTTGTAAGAGTTCCAGTTTTATCGGTGCATATTACTTCAGTTGCTCCAAGTGTTTCAATTGCTGCCATATTACGAACAATCGATTTTTTCTTAGCCATCTCACTAACTCCGATGGAAAGGGTTGCAGTTATGGCAATTGGTAAACATTCAGGAACACTAGCAACAATCATTGAAATGCAAAGCATTACAACATTTAAAACTGTATAATCCATGATAACGCCATAACATAATACAAAGGCAACTAAGAACGCTGCAATACCTGAGATAAACGTCGAAATCTTTTTTACTTTTACTTGAAGTGGTGTTATTGGTTCTTCTGATACATCAATAGTTGCAGCTATTTTACCAATTTCGGTATCCATGCCAGTTTCGACAACTATTGCTTCTATTTTACCAGCAACAACTACTGTACCAGAATAAACCATGTTAGAACGTTCTGATAATAAAGCTTTTTTATTTATTTGATTGTCATTTTTATCGACACTCATACTTTCTCCGGTTAGTATTGCTTCATCACATTTAGCAAAATAGCTTTCAATAATTCTAGCATCAGCAGGTACTTTATCTCCGGCTTCCAAAATAATGTAATCACCATCAACTAAATTTTCCGAATTTATTTCTTCTAGATTGCCATCTCTTTTGACAGTAGTTTTCGATGATTGATAACTTTTCAATTTTTCAATTGCATCTTCGGCCTTAGATTCTTGTAAGTAACCCATGAAACAATTTATTAGGGATGTTCCTAAGATTACAAATGGTTCAAGGAAATCACCATTTGTAAAAATAGCATAAAATAGGGACATTAATCCTACTACTAAAAGAAGGATAATCATGACATTTTTAAATTGATCGATAAAAATACGCAATTTGCTTTTTTTGTTTTTTTCAATCAAGATATTTCTACCATAAAGATTTAATCTTCTTTTAGCTTCTTGTTCAGTTAAACCATCTAGCGCTGTTTTATATTCTTTTAATATTTCTTCTTTACTTTTTTGATAAGCATCGTTCACTATTATCACCCTTATTATTATACAACAATTTTTGAACAATTTAAAAAATTTAAGACATTAATCTTAAATTTTACGAAAATAATAATTTAACGTTAGCTGTAATATGTTCATCATTAATTAAACTTTCAAATTTTACGTCTTTTATCATTGCTGAATAATTAACTTTTTTTTCTAGTTGTTCATAAATTTCTTTGGCATAATATCTTGGTACATATCCCAAAAAGACTTTTTTTGAAAGAATTCCATAAACTTTAATTGCTGGTTCATCTTTGTATGTTGTTGGTTCCAATGCTAATTTTGTATTAGGCTTAATTTCTTTAAGATACTTTTCAATTTCTTCGCTATATCTAGTTCCTGCAATTTCAAACTCTATTTTATTTTTGTCAAAAGGGGGTACAAATTCAAATGTATCAGTTAACAATCTTCCCTTAGTTCTAGTTAGTATTTCATATTCATCATCTGATGAATTTAGATTATAATAATTTAATATTTCTAAATAATCATCTCTATTTTTATTTGGCAATCTACTAGAAATATTTGAAAATAGCTCTTTTGATTCATAAACTTTTGTTAAATCTTCAAAACCCGGATAACAAGTAAATCCTTGTTTTTGGGCATCGCTTAATTCAGGATTTATATATTTAAAAAAATAAGTTTTGTTATCATATGTAAGATTTCCTGCTACATATCTGGTTCTTGTTTCAAAATCTTTCCATACTAGTAACAATTTTTTCATTTTTTATTCACCTCAACTTTTATCATATTTAGCAAAATATCCCTTCTCTTAGAAATATATTTAATTATAGACCTGTTCGGCAAGCTCAATTATAAATTTTGATTATATAAACAACAAATTATTCTTAACCTTTTTTCATATCTATTCATATGATTTCTATAAGTTTCTTTCATAATACGAAAAATTTTAATAGTTCTGTTTGTATGTTCTATTTTAATACGTTCTGATGATAATGCTTTGTTATGTTCTTTTTCTTCTTCAGCAAGTTCATGATACTTACTCTTTTTATATGGAATTATTGCATTATCAAGTTCTTTTTGAATGCCTTGATAACCACTATCAAATTTACCACCAATACCTAGTTCATTTAAATCATCTATAATATCACTATCTTTAATCATTTGATAATCATGAACTTTTCCTCTTTCATTATGTACATTAATAATCCTTGTTGTATTTTCGTCTATTATAATTTGATTTTTAGTTGTATGTCTTTTTTTCTTCCAAGAATAGTTTTCTTCTTGGTTAATCTGAGGTCTTTCAACACCTTGTTCTTCAACATTCCCTATAATATATTTAACTTCATATCCTTCTTGTTCTAATTTGGCTATTTCACTTTTTATATCTTCTAGACAAAATAATGGATGTTCTGATAATGTATTTTCTACCCATTTAATACTATCGCAAACTGTTGATGGAGAAAGATCATAATCTAATCCCATTTGTCTCCTTGCTCTGTATTCTCTCCAATATGTTAAAGCAAGTACTAGTTTACATCCTGGACCAATTCCTTTAAAACTACCTTTTTCATGTATTTGATTGTACTTTTCTTTTAGTATTTCTAACATTTTAAAAAATACTTCACTTTTTACACCAGTATGTAGTTTAAAATTTTTATCATCCTCAATTTGTAACCATTTTTCTAATTTTATTTGGATTCCTTTTTTTTAACATGTTTATCAGTTGTTGAATTATCTTTTAAACATTCTTCAATGATTTCCTTATATTCCCTTAAATATTGTTTTTCTTTTACATTTTCATTGATTGCATTAAAAATTATAATTATAAGCATACCTACTATTACACCTATAAGTGCTATTAATATATATATATCATTATCATCACCACTTTTATATTCTTGAATCAATGATATCATATTTTGGCTATTTTGTTCAATAACCTTGCCGAACAGGTCTAATATATCAGAGTTTGTCTATAATGCAGTTATGGAAAAAATGAACACTAATAAAATCAGTGATAGTCAATTGCAATTTTTCAAATTATATGATGTAACATTTAAAAATAGTTTTGATAATTATTTTAAACAATTAATGATTGTATTAAATAGAATAGAATTTAATACCAGGTGGATATTAAAACAACAAGATATTTTTATGAATCATTTAAAAGTGCCTAATAATATAGAAGAGTTAAATGTACCTGTAATTGATCATGCTATAACTGAAAAAGCTAAAGAATTGGTTTTAAAAGATATTAGGAAAATGTCAACTCGGAAGAAAGAATTAGAAGATGAGTATTAATTTATTTAAACTTAAAGTAAACTGTAATTACAACTTATAACTTATATGATATACTATTATTGGGTGTTAGTTTAATGAAAAATATTAAGAAAAAAAGAATTATATTATTTTCTGTAATTGCAATAATTCTGGTTGTTGCTATTTGTTTAGTTATTTTATTAGTTAGTAATAGGCATAAAGTTGATAATAACATAGAAACTTCAACTGAAGTCAATGAGGAACAGGAACAAAACCAAGATATAAATACTAATGAAGAAGATTTAAATAATGATACAGATTATAACACTTTAAAAAATTATATAAATGAAACATCAATTATGTATGTGATTGACAATTATTCATATATGGAAAATACCATTATAAAAGAAATAAGTTTATCTATGCTAGTTGACAACAATTATATAGAAGATGAAACAATATTAAAACTATATAATGATGGTGTATGTGATGCTTATTCTATTATAACAGCTAATGCAGTTGAAATTGATGGTAATACATATTTAAAATGTAAAAATTATATGACTGAAGGTTATGATGACAGTCATTTAGAAAAAGATTCTATTGATGGTAGTGATTCCAATATGCCTATTGATTCTAGTAATAATCAGGGCTCTAATGAAAACTCTAAAATAGTCATAGTTGAGGATTATACAGGAAAAAATTATAAAGAAGTTAAAAAAATGCTTGAAGCTTTAAATTTAAATGTTTATGTTGAAAGCCGAGATATTCCAGAAGGAGATGACCCTAGCGATTACGAAGAAGGAATAATTATGGCTCAATCTGTACCATCAGGTAATAAATTATCTATTGGTGATAGCATAACCTTATATATTCCTAATATAGTTACTAGTTATCCAAATTTTTGCAATGGTAATTATAGTGTTGCTGAAATACAAGAATTTGCCAATTCAAATAATCTTACTTTAACAATTGAATATGTAGAAAATTCAGGATACGATGCCGGAACAATCATATATCAGTCAAGAGCAGAAGGAAGTACCGTTATTGAAGGAGCAAAATTAATAATTAGAGTTGCTAAGTAATTTCATATAAAAAATTGTGAGGAGTTAAGGTTTTTATGAAAGATTTTATTAAAAAAAATTATAAGTTATTAATTATATTGTTTGTTTTGTTAATTATTATAATGGGAATTGTTGCTTTTTTATTTACTAGAAAAGATTCTTCTAAAATTGTTCCTAAAGATCCTTATGAACTTTCATTAGTAAATATTGATGATTTAAATTACAATCTTAATGATACATATTATTCTGAATTTACGTTAATTGATGGAATGAATAGTTATCAGGTAGAAGCCGAATTAATGTTTTCGGAAGATAACACTTGTGAATATTCTTCTACATGGTATTCAGAAATAGGAACCTATACAATTTCTTCTACTAAGTGCAATTATGAAACTGGAGAAGGTAATAATCTAAAAGTAACAATGAATGGAACATTGCAATTATATAATAACTACATTATGGATTATCAAACAGAGGAAATATCTGATTATGTACTTAATGGGATTTACAAGTATGAGAATAAAAGTCACTTATTGCTTAATGGTATAACCTATGAACATTTTGAATATTATACATACTATCATTATGGAGTTAATGAAGTATTGGTGGATTATACAGGCGAAATTTATAAGCCTGATGGTAGTAAGTTTTGGGCAGAAGGTGGAAATAAAATAGATTTGAACCTATATAAAATAATTGATAAAAGACAAAATAATAATAATAATAATAATGCATCTAGTTATGTAAATGAGTACGATATATCTGAATTAAATACGAGTGGTACAATAATGGATGTAGGTTTTATAAAGTCTTGTAATGAAAGTTATTTAATTAGTTCAGATACAATTTACTTAGTAGTTAATAATATTAATGAAATAAAGAGTGTTTTTTTGGAAGCTCCTAATTATTATTTTGTATATATTAGTAGTTTGTGTAATGAGAATGCTTATAATCTAGAAAAAGAATTGAAACCATTAATTGATGAGTATCAGTTACAAAATAATTTCTATTTTTTGGATGTTACAAATTTTAAAGATAGTAATTTGGATTATAAAAACGATATCGCTTTAGCTTTAGACATTGATCAAAATATTATTTCAGATATTCCCGTTATTCTTTATTTTAAAGATGGAAAATTACTAAATGATATATTTACTGCTGAAGAGTTTAAAAATATTCTTGAGTCAAATTAGTATTTATTAAATTACCTTAAAGAAGAAATGAAAATGTTCTTCTTTTTGTTTGTTTAAATAATAGACCTGTTCAGCAAGCTCAATTATAACTTTTGATTATATAAACAACAAATTATTCTTAACCTTTTTTCATATCTATTCATATGATTTCTATAAGTTTCTTTCATAATACGAAAAATTTTAATAGTTCTGTTTGTATGTTCTATTTTAATACGTTCTGATGATAATGCTTTGTTATGTTCTTTTTCTTCTTCAGTAAGTTCATGATACTTACTCTTTTTATATGGAATTATTGCATATAATTTGATTTTTAAACATTGCTAATTCATTATTGGCGGTTTTAACAAGCTTTTTTACACAAGTTCCCCCTAATACAACATCAGTTTCAATTTCCCAAAAATCCTTATTTTCTTTTAATATTTAAATGTTGACAATATTTCTGTCAACTATTTTTTCTTTTTCTTTTTGGATTTTTTCTTGTTATTGGCATTATCATATATTTCTTCATCTAATTTAAAGTCCTCACTGATGACTTCTTCAATCTTATTTTCTTCTACTGGTTGTTCCGTTTTTTCTTCTTTACTCTCAGAAACGTTTTCAGGTTCATCTTTAAATTCGACTTTTTCTACTTTAATGTCTTTCTTCTTTTTCTTTTTGCCACGACCTTTAGTAATTAATATAATAAACATGATTACTAAAATGACGCTAAAACCAATTATTATGTAAGAATAAAGTTTATTTTTTTCAAGTAATGAATTAATCATTTCATCATCGTATTTTTGAATACTTTGATCAGTTTTATCATATTTGAAGAATCCTTCTTCACCAGTTTCAACATTAATTCCATAGATGATAGCAAATCTTGAATCACTTGAAGTATAATAGGCCGGAACTTCAATATCATTGATTGTAACTGTTCCCAATTCATAACCATCTAAAGTATTATCTGTTTTTTTAGGATAAATCGTAAGTTGATTAAACTTTAATTCGTTATAAGCCGTATAGGTATTATTATCGGCATCATATATGTATAAAGCAATACTACCTGCACTATCTTTTAAACCAACTAAGGTAAAACCAGTAAGTTCACTAGTGTAAGCTGGAATATCAAAGTCATTAATTTTAACAGTGGTTTCTTGATAAGCAGTAACTGTTGGTAAAAAGTCTTTTACTTTTACAACAGTAAAATCTTGATTACCTAATGTAACATTTATAGGATTAGCATCAATTACTTCTACTTTAACAGTATATTTTTTTTCACTACCATTTTCTGCCCTTACAATAATTTCAAAAGTATTTGTCCCTTGAGTAACTTCAAAAGTACCTGTTCCCGTTACAGATGCAGCGGAATCATTTTCGGCAGCATTAATTGTAACCTCTTTAGTATCTTCAGGTACTGTTACAGTGTATTCTGTGATATCTTTAGAAAATGCTGGTGTAAGTTCAAATCCTTCAACAGACAAACTTTTTAAATCATTATCTTTAGAGTATGACGCTTCAAGTTCTGCTTGAGTCATTATTTTAACAGTTTTAGTCCCTGCACTTAAATTCATAGCACTCATATCTTCATAAGCATATGCTGAATAACTACTCATACTTAATTTTGTGCTACCGCTTTTTAAAGCTTTAAATTTGAATGTATAACTTTTGCTAGTCGTTCCAGATGAAGAGTTAACCATGCTAACTCCTCCAGCCTCACTATTAGCACTAATAAGTTGTAAGTAACTTCGATCATAATTTAAGTCCATATCCCAACTACCAATTGGAGTTGAACTAGATAAAGTTACAGTAATCGTTACAGTATTACCAACCACAGCACTAGATGTACCAGTTATTCTAATGGAACCTGATGTAGCATTAGCTGTTATAGGAAAAACTATTAAACATAGTAAAGTAATTATAAATATTTTAACTTTTTTCAATTGTTTTGACCTCCTTATTGAACTATTACATATGTACCTAAAATATTCTTTTGAACTTGTAATAAATCTAAAGCATTTATCGTGCCATCTGCTGATGTATCACCCGCTATTGAATATGCACCAGATAAATTATATGTACCTAAAATATATTTTTGAACTTGCAATAAATCTAAAGCATTTATAGTGCCATCTCCAGATGTATCGCCTTTAATAGCAATTTGTAATGTTTCACTACCATAAGCGTTGTTAATTTGGATTTTCATTCCGGTTTTAACTATTCCGCTATTTATAATATTACCACTGCTATCAAATACTATGATATTGTTATATCCAGCAACAGATTCTAAAGCTCCTTTAATAGTAGAAATATCAGTACCAACTTCAATTCCGGTAATAAAGCCACTTTGATATTTATAACCGCTAGAAGTTACAATTGTACTTATATCCATGGTACTAAGATTAGAATCAGGATTTTCACCACTTCCTCCGTTATCACTATTACTAATGGCAGAATCCATATTGGTAAATACAGGAATGTAGAAAACAAAACCTTGATCTAATAAACCTAAATTACTATATGAAGAATATAATGAAGCGGATTCACTAGAAGGAGCTGCAATATTTGTTTGATATTGATGGGAAAATTGTTGATTAGAATTTGTTGGAACTAAATTAAATTTTTGTAAATAACTAGTATATTGACCAGCATTTACGTAACTGGAAGCAATTGAATTAGCACCTCCTTTTAATGCATCATGCAAGCCATACCAATTATTTCGCATAGCATAATCTAAGCCACAATAGGTTGCACCATTAGTTGTAGCACAGGAATCATTAACGCCATAATTGTAGAAATTGTAATATCCTTCATATCCTGGATAAACACCACTATAAAGATTGTATAAGCTTGTAGAGGCACCTAATTCTTGAAGAATCCTAGATGCCAAGAATGTTGGACTTACATCTACTTCACTACCAACACTAGTTAAAATGTCTCCTAAGTCATTTCCTAAATTTAAATGATATGTGTAAAAGTTAGCGTTATTTATAATTCCTCGAACACTATTTGGATAATAGGCAGTTAGAGTTGTTGAATATTTTAAATAATCAAATTGAAATATAAAACGGTCAGATAAAAAATTGCGGGGATCCATATAATATGCTAATGCTTTTTGGCTAGCATTTTTCCAAGAACTATCCCAACCATATTGATTATTACAAGATCTATCCATGAATTCTTCATTGGAAGTTTGAATGTAGCTTTTACCGCAAGAGCTTTCTCTTTCTACGGCATAGCTCCAATCAATGCCTGTTTGCAAAGCAACAAATTGCCAATTTGGATGTCTTTCTTTTAAGGTACAAAGGCCTCCCCAGTAACTAGATGGAAAACCTAAATTACTCATTTCTACTTCACAAGTAGTTTGGGGGGCAACATCGTCTGTGTTGTAACTATGAATTACGTCAACATGGTCACCACATACATAGCCGACATCAATACCATTGTAATATACTTGATACCAATCGCTATTACAATCATAATGATTGTTTGTGTCAGCAAAAGTTTGATCAACTACTAAATTATAATAAGAACCTGTATAAAGTGAAGTAATTCGTTTATTTTGAGTTCCGGGACCTGTACGAACATTACAAGATGAGTTAATGTAAGCTCTAGCAGTATATGAGGTAGCAGAAACGTTATGTATTAAGAAAAAGCTACAAATGAAAAGTGTAACAAAAATCATTATTTTTCGCACTTAAAAAACGCCTCCTTACCATCGTAGTTATAATAATTATAACATTTTTGACGGAATTCGACAAATCATATACAAAATTATAAGTAAAAGTGTGTAAAATAACTGTTTTTTTTAAATAAAATATAATATAATAATCTTAAATGTGGTGGTTGTAGATGGGAAAAACGTTTGATAAAATAGATATTGTTTTTATTGTTTTAATCTCTATATATTTGTTTGCTCTAGTTATCGGTTTGCTTTGGATAATATTAGATAAACTTGAAAAAATGAAAGTGCGAGCAAATTTATCTATTAATAATATTAAAGAGAAAAAACAAAATAAAGATATAAATGAAAAAGCTACGAGCAAAGAATTAAATGTCAAGCCTACTAAAAGTAGTAGTGTTAAGAAAAAAAGTGCAACAAGTATTAAAAAGAATTCTTCTATCAGCAAAAATAAGTCTACTTCTACTAAGAAAAAAGCTAGTCCTGTTAGTAAAATCAAAGAAAATAATAGTAAAGCCAAAACTAGTAAACCTAAAAATAATGCTTCTAATAGGTCTAATGGATATATAAGTCCAACTAAGAGAAAAAAAATTACTAGAAAAAAAAGAAATAATACTAAAAGAAAAGCAACTAAGAAAAAGTAGTTGCTTTTCTATTCTCCAAAAATTATGTCAGGTAACTTTTCATCAGGAGCAGTTTCTTCTTTATCTGAATTATTTGTTGTATCTTGTTCTTTATTTTCAGTATTTTCATCCTCTTTTTTATCTGTTGACGATGAATTTTCTGAATTATTTTTATTATCGTCTGAATCACTAGGATTTTTAGAAGGAGCAGTTTCTTCCGGCTCTTCGCTTTGAGATTCAATGCTATTAACTACATATACAGTTAATTCGTCAACTGTAGAAACCAAAACTCCAATGGATACGCTTTGATCACCAATTAAACCAACAGCAACATTTGGATTATAGTGAGAACTATCAGGATCAACATATTCAATATTGAAAGTAATTCCATGTTCATTGCAGAATTCTTCTGCTACACTTACACTACTGCCAATAAAGTTTGGAAAAGTACTACTTGATTTTTCACTTCGCAAACCTCTACCGGGACTAGATATTTCATAAGGTTCATTAACTGAGAAACTAAATGATTTAATAACTTCTTCATCTTCAAGGCCTAGTGTAACTTTTAGAGCATGTTTAATATCTTCAAGAGAATCAACATAATATCCTTGAGCAGAAGTTGTAGTTCCCATGCTTGGAACATAGACTGGCAAGCTATAGGTTTCTAGGTAGGCTTTATTTATATTAAGTAAGTCTTCTCCTCCTAAAACATTGGAAACCATGTTTTTAATTACATTATAGCCTGAAAGGATTGTATTAGTATCCATATTAGTTGCTACGTTATTACTAATAGCATCTAATATATCTTTTAAATCACTAATACTACTAAATTGTAAAGCTTTATTAGCGATTGCTTCAACTACTTGTTGTTGATGTCTTATTCGATCTAAGTCACTGCCAATATAAAGATGCCTGTTTCGAGCATATGCTAAGGCTTGTTCGCCATTTAATGTTTGCAAGCCCGGCTCAATACAAACAAGATGATCTCCAAAAAGACGGTCAGAATTTTGTTCGCACATCATACCATCATAAGCATCAGCATTATATGTTGGAGCTTCAACATCAACTTCAATTCCCTTAAGAGCTTCAACTAAATCAACTACTCCTTTAAAATTAATTTTGACATAATAATCTATTTCAACATCTAAAAAGTTACTAACCGTATCAATTACGCAACTTGTTCCATAGGCAGCAGAAGAATTAATTTTGGCATATCGATTATTATTGCAAGCAATTGGCACATAAGTATCTCTTGGAATACTTACCATAGTTGCAGTAAGAGTTGTAGGATTAAAAGAAATAAGCATCAACGTATCCCCATTAAAGGCTGCATTAGCATTAAGTCCAGAAGTTTCTGAATCTACACCCATAAGCAAGAAAGTAAGTGGTTCATTAAAGTCTTTATTGCTCGCTAAAATGAGATCTTGATTATCCATTTCTTCGCTATACTCATACAAAATTTTTGTTTCACTAGCGATATTTTGATATTCTTCTTCACTACTAAATAAAGTTACATAATTACCTGGAACAAATATAGCATCAATTTCTTCATTATAAAGGTCTCTAAGCATTACATTATAATCATTATAATCTGTTATACTATTAGCAAGTTTTTCTTCGCTATATAATTTTTGAGCTAAAACATTCCACTCTATTTTGTTTTCATCATCAAGTATACCTATATTAGAATCATTATCAAAATCAGTATCTTTTAAAGATATTAAATATGTAGTATACATTAATTTTTTGCTTTCAGTAATATTATCGATATTTTTATAAACCATGTTTATATAATATGAGCCAACACAAAAAATAATAATAAATATAAAAGATATAATTGAGGTAATAATTAAAGCTTTATACTTACGACGAAGTAAATTCAAAAGATTCCAAAAACAGTATAATATTATATATAAGATAAAAAAGATAATAAATACTATTCTAAGTATTGTTTCAATGCCAGCTAAACTTAATAAGTTCTTGATAAAAAAGAATAGACTTACAATATAAACAATGCTAGTAAAATAGTAAATATATCGACATATTCTATTTGATTTTTTTAATTTTCTAAAAAATTTATTCATCCCTTTTATTCTCCTGTTACATATTCTACTACATAAAGTTTTTCGTTCGTTGGAACTAAAGTTATTGTAGCATTAGTATCATAACCTAATTTTTTTTCATAAGACCACGACAAAGTTACAACATAACTATCGTATTCTTCTTCTCCAATTGTAAAAGTTGAAGCTTCAGCAGTGGATTCATCTATGCTGCTAACTTCTGGTAAATTTTGTTTCCTTTTTCCGTTTGAATTATTTTCCATGGTTTTGTAAATTGTATCTTCAACGTTAGTTTTGAAGTTTTCAACGCTCTCAGGATAGACATATTCTGTGCTACCAACATCATAACGATTTATCTTATTATTCATTGTAAATAAGTCAATAACAAATAGTTCAGATAAAAGTTTAGCATAAGCTTCATAATCAACTTCAGTAGCTGATAATACTTCTTTTAATTCTTTATAAGTATTTTTCATAAGTTCTGTATCACGATCATCTAATGTATAATCAAAATTATCAATACTATCTACAACTTTTACAGGTTCTTTAGCGTCGCTATCCTTAAAGACATTAAATATAATTATTGAAGCAATAATAATTACTATCAATATTGCTATTGTTATTAAAACTATTTTATATTTTTTCTTCATATCATTCCTCGCTCATTTCAACTGAATCTAATAGATTGTAAACTATTATAGAATTAGAAACGTCTAGTATTTTTTCAGCATTAGCACTAATAGTACTAATATAGTCTTCATCTAAAGTTTCGTTATTTAAAACCTTATATTCTCCAGTAGAATTATTATAATATACTTTGTTTGTCAAAACGTTGCCATTAGGATATACAACCATGTTATCGTTCTTAACACTAAAAATATCTTCTCCCATAGTATATTTATTATATATTCCATACATATTTAGTATGGTTGCTGCAACATTATACATACCTGTTGTGTATGTTACTTCACCACTAAATACATCTTTTAATTCTTGATCTTTCGTCCAAATGATTAATGGGGTATTTTTATTTAGTTCATGGGCATAATAATCATATTCCACATAATTAGGATCTTCTTCTTCATAGACATCTCCGGTTTCGGGATTTAAATTATAAAGATAATTTATTTCGCTTCGAGAAAGCTTGGCATCATGGTCACCATAAAAGACAAATACAGTATCTTCAAAAGCTGGAGATTCATTAATATAATTTATAAAGTCTCCAAGGGCCATATCGGCATAATTAGCACTTTTTATATATTCTCCAACCGAAGAATCGGATAAATAATCAACAGCATGTTCTGTTACTTCACCAGTAACAGGGTCTACAGTATTGTAATGACTAGTCAAATCAAGCGTACTATATTCACTAGCGATTGAAAATGGGGAATGATTTGATAAAGTTATTACTGTTCCCATATAATTTTCATAAGTTGATTCAATATTTTCCATTATAGGAATTGCTTGTTCAAAAAATAATCGATCATTTATTCCTAAGTTAATAACATCAGCATCAGTATAGGTATAAGATTCTTCAAAATACATATCGTCGTACCCCAAAGACGGATGAGCCCGGTTACGATTCCACATAGAAGCAAGGTTACCATGCATACTAAATGTATGATATCCTATATTATTTAGATATTTAGGTATTGTAAAATAATTTCTATCATAGTAGCTAACGAAAACAGTACCACTAGATGCAGGCATTAACCCACTAAGAAGCGTAAATTCAGTATCTGAACTTGTACCAGTACTTACTTGAGGGTAAAAATTTGAAAAAAACATTCCTTCGCTAGCTAGTCTATTTAAGTTTGGAGTAACTTGTTGACCGTTAAATTCTAATTCCATCAAAAATGTTTGCATGCTTTCCATATGGACAAAAACAATATTTTTGCCTTTTAATATACCAGTGTATTCATTATCTACGTGACTTTCTTTATTATCAAAATATTCACTGAAGGCCGCTAGGGCATCGTCATAACCAAAAAGACTACTTATTTGAGGAGTTAAAAATTGAACTAAGTCATTAATTTGATACATTAAAATTCCAAATCTTTCGACGATATAAATACGATTCCATTGTTTAGTCAATCTGCTATAATCAGTGCTAGTAGCAACACCAAAACTATAAGCAAGGCATAATACTCCAACTAAAACGGTAGTAATAAGCATTTTTTTGCCTTTTTCAATTTTATCAATGAAATAATAATATGATGATGATAATAATTTTTTGTGAATTAAATAGAAGATAACTGGAAATAATATGTACATTAAATCTACAAAACGAATACGCTCAAAAATTGATCCTGTCACTGTTTCAGCTTGACCAACTGTTGCAATTTCGCCAAAAGAAGCAAATGATGTGTAAAAAGTATAGTAAATTGAACTAATTATATTTATCAAAGTAAAAATTATTAACCATATAAAATAATATTTAAATTGATTTTTAGGTTTAACAAAATAACCAAGACCACCGACGATAAGAATTATACCTAAATCAGTTATAAATGGTTTAAAGCTAAAAAATGTCCCTAAAGTAAATTTTCTTACCAACATTGTGCCCAATAAGGATAATATTACATAAGATATAAATAAACGATTAGTAATTATATATTCAACGACATTTTTGCGTATCGCTCTAAGACAATTCAATACTTTTTTCTTCATATTTTCCCTTCTTACTTAAACAATTATAACAATAATTACATTTTTTAGCAATTCTTCTTGCAAAAAAAGTAGATATTTGATACAATTTATTTACGCAGGTGTAGTACAGAGGT
>ENA-ORSI01001829-ORSI01001829.1-human-gut-metagenome-genome-assembly--contig:-NODE-1829-length-16988-cov-5.787043_pt1 | contig 16988 bp, 14 predicted proteins | sample MGYA00242187_ERZ509154 | MGnify/ENA primary metagenome ERZ509154 (study PRJEB26280, sample SAMEA2338627) | human gut metagenome | biome: human gut; feature: human-associated habitat; material: faeces...
ACCAGTTTTATCAAAAGCTTTATAAGAATATATTGAGCTTTCAGGTGCTATACCACTATACATTCCATTTGATTTTTTACCATTGCCAGCAATAACACCTGCAGTACAAGTACCATGCCCATTATCATCATATGGGTAATGTAAATTATTAATTAAATCTATAAATAAAGATATTCTATTATATGGAGTAATCAAATCAGTATGAGGATAAACTCCAGAATCTATTATAGCTATACCAATTCCCTTACCTCTATTTCTATTTTTATTAGATAATCTAACTTTATTTGCAGTATTCACACTAATACCACATAAAAATAAGTATTCATCAAAGCAAATATATTCAATTTCAGGATATTCTAATAGTCTTTGAATTCCTCTAGAGTTTAATCTAGCAGAGATTATCTTACAAGATTCTATGTGATTTATTAGCTCACCCTTGTATGAAGATATTTTTTTTATTGTTAACTTCTTCCCAGTTTATTGGGTGATTCATTTGTTCTTGGATTCTACCTTTTAAAGGGTTGTAGATTCTGTCTTCTAGGCCTAATTTTTTAAGAAGATTGAGATATCTACAATTTTGGTTGGACATATCTCCATTTTGTAATATTACTAGAAACTTCTTTTGAAGATTTATAGAAAAAGCTACACCATGAAAAGAATTGGTTAATACATAGTCTGCATTTAGAATAGTATTTATCCATTCTAATGGTGTAGGTTGTATTTCTTTATATTGACTTAAGGCCAATTCTGCATTTTGAATGCCTGTTACCAAAAAATCAATTCCTATGTCTTTAATATATTTGTCAATCTCGGTTTTATAAGTTAATGTGTCGTTTGGAAATGGGTTTACGAAATATCCATATATATATGGTGTTGTTATTTGTTTTACCGATTTGTCTGCATTGATTATTTTGATATAATCTTCACGATGTAGTAAGAAAGATGGGTCTATTACATATTTTGCATCTTTACGTCCTAGCATGTGACATAATTTCATCCCTTCTATTTCTCGAATAGAAATGGCTTTGAAACTTTTTAGATAGTACCATAATAGTGGTTGCATATATTTGGGAATTCTATTTTTCCCAAAACTTACGGCATAAGAAATTTTGGGAGTATTCTTAGGAACGAAGGTTAAAAATCTATCAGGAGAATATCCATTCCAGACTTGGTCGCTGCCTACAATATAGAGATCTGCTTTAGGGGGGGTTGAATATAGCTCTTTTTTATTATTATATGTAGTGTTTGTAAGTTTGATGTATTTGGCGATGAATTTTTCAAATCCTTCTTTGTTATGGAACTTTACGTTGTCTGTTTTGTAATAGCTATGTAATAATCTTTCTCTCAACCATCTATTTATCCCTTTTGGCTGTTTTTTAACTGCTTTATATTTTAACCACTGAACATTGTGTCCTTTATTTTCTAAATATGTTTGTAAGGCAAAGTATTGAAGTATTGAGCCGTAATTATTAACCTTTATGATATAACTATAAGAAGATAAAACGATTATATTCATTGTTTTATAGATTTTATAATTTGATATACTTTCAATGGGTATTTAGGGAATAGTCTGAGTAATATTGCGAAAAGACATAATGATACTTTTTTTGATTTGAAAAGAATGTTAGTGAATGAATGTTTTTTAATTAAGTATGTGTTTACATCATATTGAGTTTTACTGTCAACTTGAAGAGTTATATTCATTATTCCAATGATATGATCGGACATTAAATGGGCAAATGAGCATTTATGTTGTGGTTTTACATGTTCGTTGTAAAAGTCGAGTAGAGTATCTAAAACTATCATATAGTCATAGCATCGTTTGGGGTTAATAGTGTGAGTTATTGACCCTTGCCTTACCAAAATATGATAAATAGGTTTTGTTGAGACGTATAAAGATTGAGCTGTATATAGTAATCTAGGTGTTAATTCTCCATCTTCATGAAGCATGCCTTCTCTAAACTTAAATTTATTATGTTGCCAATATCTTCTTCGGATAATATAGAATTGAGCAGCTGTTGAATGGTCTTTGCCGCAAAAAATGGGGCCAGGTATAGGTCCTTCTTTATTATATCTTATAATGCATCTTGATTTGTTGCTTTCTTGAAAATAATGAGTTTGCGCTATTATGTCTGGATGATATTCATTTACAATAGATAGTATATGTTGTACGCTGTCAAATTCTATCCAATCATCAGAGTCTACAAACCATAGATAATCTCCTTTTGCATGTTGGATGCCATAATTACGTGCTGAGCTGAGACCTCCATTTTCTTTTTTTAGTATGCTGATATTTGATGAGGAATTATTGGATAAATAATTATAAATTATCTTTTCACTATTATCTCTGCTTCCGTCAATGACAAATATAACTTCAAAATTTTCTTTTTTGGCATTTTGATTAATAATGCTTTTGAGACATTTTACGATATAATCTTCCACATTATATACAGGGATAATGATAGATAATTTAGGTGCGATTATAGTTTTATCCATTGGTCTGGTAGAATTTGTAAGTCTTTATAATAGAATTCTTTTATATTTGGGTTAAACCATTCTTTAGGGCCTATTACTATTTTATTTGAATTTGCATTTAACCATGCTCCCCACCAGCTATATGTACTATTTGCTATAATATTATGTTTTGCATAACTCATGAGTTGCATGTCATAATGGTTCCCATATCCAATGGCTGGATTCCAATCAATTAGTGAGTAGTTGATGTGCCTTTTTAAATTGTTTTCTACCCATGTTGGATTATCTGTAAAAACGTAAAAAATAGGATCGCTTATTTGGGATTTGATGTAATTAATAGCATTTATATAATAATCTATGCTACATGTGTTTTTATATGGAGTACCATCCAAATAATCTTTGCCCTTACGGATGTGAATGGCTATAGAATTTTCATTTTGCATTTTTTTTTGCAAATCTGAATTTCTGCCTGCTTGAAAAGGGGTAAATCTGTATGCATATCTAACATTTTCTTTAATATTTTCAAAGTATTTTTCAGATTGAAACACGCCTGAATGAAATGCGGGGTGTTTCATTTCGAATAGTTCTTTTCTAAATCCATCTTTTGCAGAAGTTCTTTCATAAAAGGGGGAATATATCTTAAGGCGATTTCTCAATGCACGTGAGAGAATATCATTTCCACCGCCCATTAGAAATATTTGAAATTTATTCGCTTTTTCATAATGTACGTTTGCAAAAATTTCATTGATTGATACGTCTTCATGTTTCCATTCTTTTACTATAGAATTGTCTGCTACTTTTACTTTATATCCTTTTTCTTTTAAGCTTAAATAGAATGCATATTGAAACATCCTATTGGCTAATCCTGCACATAGATAGATTATCTGTATCATTTTAATTCTAATTTAAAATAATTTTTTGTGTTTAACTCATATTCTCCCGTAGAGGCAAATCTGATTAATGAGTTGATTATGGCTTTAGGATTATGTTTAATACGTACAATTTCTTTACCATTTCTTGCGATTGTTTCATATTTGTTTTTATTGTAGAATATATCATTTAATATACCAGGAATTTCATTAACACTATTATAAATGATGCAACTATGAAGGTCACGTACAGCAATGTTTTCAAATGCATATTTGCTTCCAATACATAATAATCCAGTTGAGAGAGCATCTAACACTTTTCCCTTAGTGCCACTACCTACACTTATAGGAAAGATTTGTATGTCAAATTGACTTATATAGCTTGTGTAATCTTCGACCCAATGGGTATAACTTACATCATAATTTATCTGTGATAATCTTTTCACTAATGCATCCCACCCTTTTCCTAAAAATGTAATAGAATATTTCCCCTTTAGATTAAATTCGTCAACTCTTTTTTCTAATATTGTTACAAAATTAGTAATGTCAGAGTAAGTATATAAATCATATTTTCCACTAATAAGAATGTGTATTTGTTTATGTTGAAGCGAAATCTGTTTGCTTACTAATTCATAATGCGGATGGGGGAAAAAGTATGCCTTTTTACAGTCATTTATAATATTGAAATAATCACAATCTGTTTGTCCTACTAAATATAGGATTGCATTATTGATTTTGTACCACTCTTGTTCTACTAATATACGATTATAATATGTGTGCATTTGATTTTTTATGTTTCCACATCTGAAACAATAAAGGTCTCTTAGTAATCGAGAATAATGTAAAGAAACGCAATCTGGTCCACATACAATCATTTTGTATTTAGATAATTGTTTTGCGATTTGTAAATTTATATGCGGATAAATTATTACTATCTGTGGGTCGTATAATTTAATAAAATTGATGTATGATTTTGATAGAATGTAATAACAATCTGCAGGTAATTTTCTTATTCTTAGTCTGTGAAGAATGGAGGAGATTTTGTTTGATGTAAAAAATGTATTGTGTAAATTCCTTTTAATATAGATTAAATCGGCGTTTAAAGATTTAGCTATTTCATTTTGTACTTGTTGTTTTACTCGATTTTTATTAAAGCTAAGAATTTTTAGTTCTATATTAGGATCTCTATTCTTTAATAGATGATACATAAGTGCTGATGGTCCATTATAGTTATCCTTTGTCGGTGTGTAATGTGTCACCAATAAAATTCTTTTCATTTATATATAATGTAATTTTATTTAAGATTATTCTGTAAATATTGAATAGAACTATTTTTAAAAAAGTCTAAATGCTCTTTTACTACTTTATAATTTATAGGTTCTAATCGTTGTGGTATTTCGTTGATGTTATGAATTATGCGATTTTCTATATTACAAATTTTTAAAAGGTTTGTAATCCTTGAATTAAACATCTTAGGTGATATTGTTAAAAACTCTTTTTCAAAATTTATTGAGAATGCTGTTCCGTGGAATGAACTTATAATAACAAATTCTGCATAATAAATTAGTGATAAAAATATCTCTGGTGTTGCTCGGTAATAATTGATATCGCATCCTTCTATTCTGAAAGACTTATTTCCATAGTAGACTCCAACAATTTTAAGCTTGTATTGTTGAGCAATCTTGTTTGCTGTTTGCGAAATTATATAGTTTTGTTCCTTATTTTCTACTGAATATACTAGCAGATAGGGGAAATGATAAATCCTTTTTTTTATTAATGAATTCCATTCCTTTTTGTCTAATAATAAGGTGGGGTCTAATACTTGAGATATTTTATTTTTATCAATACCTATTTCTATTAGTAATTCTTTAGCTAAATCTTCACGGACGGAAATGCTGTTATATCTAGATAGGAGATTGAACATTTCATCTTTTTCTGTAGAAGGTATTTCATTCATTCCTATACTTGCTCCATAACTTATAAGGATGGAATTTTTTGGAGCATATCCTAGATAGAAAGCTTTATCAATGCCATTGTTGTAAATAGAGTTCCAAACTTGATCACTCCCTGTCATATATATGTCAGCTTTTGGTGGATTATTTTTTAACTCTATATATGAATAATATTTATGCCGGGTTAAATATTTCTTGATAATATTTTTGTCCTTCTTGCGTAGATAAAGGTTTCTTATTGCATAATAGGTCCGTGCTATTATTTTCAAAGGATTAGATGTGGTTGATATGGCTCGTTTATATTGGTCGATAATAGCATGACCAGGACGGCAATATGCTACAAGCTCTGGAATGTATCCTATGGATTCTATGATTTTACACAATGCAAATGCTTGTAAGTATGTGCCGAAGTTGAAATTGTCTAATATTGTAATTATACTTACTTTTTTCATTTTCCAAATATATTTAGTATTAGTCTTAATACTATGTTTTTTTTCATTATTCGTTTCAGATAAACTTTATAAAAACTCTCTTTGTCATCTGGGTTAACATATGTTTTTATGAACTCTTCATAATTATTAAAAGCCATATTATATGCTGTAATTCGCGATTTAGGTTGTATAGTTGGATGTTTTAAGTTTGTATTACATGTTTTGAGAACTTTATCAAAACTACTTGGAGTATAGTAAGTTTTATCTTTTAATTGTTCCCATATTTTTAATCCTTTATCTGTATTGATTAAAATTAAAGAGACCCCTTTTGAGATATTCGGGAATTTAGGATGTTGTTTCTCTATATCCCAATAATCAGCCAAGGTTATATCACCGACTCTTTTTGAACATGAAAAAGGACATTTGTAACAATCCATTCTTGTAATATCTCCTTTAATGAATGCGAGGAAATAGGCTCTCATATTTATGTCATAGATAATTTTTTTATTGTCTACTTTAAATGATGATGAAGCACAATTCCATCCTAATATACTTTTATCTCTAAAATTATATGATTTAATTTCGCCTTTTCGCTCTTTCTCGATTTCCGTAACTATTTTGTTAAACAACTTTTGAGAAGGGGTGCCATGGCATACCAAATCTGTCGTTATTAAATTGGGATAGTCATGTTTTAAAAATAATCGTAATCCTCCGACTTGACATGGGGTTCCTGTGAAATATACTAATTTTTTATTTTTGAGTTGCTCTCGTATTTCTTTATATACATTATTTTGTGAATGTACATATTTGGAACCCTTTAATTGATCTAATTCTTTAATATTGTCAACGCCAATATGCCTGAGTTGTAATTTCTTATTCCATGCCGCACCATATACGATACCGTGGTTTTGAATTGTATACTCTGCAATTAATGAAAATATTCCTCCTGAACTACTATGTCTTAGTATGTTTTTATTTCGTGATTGAGCGGCTATGACAATCCCATCATCATGAAGGATTTCTGTAGAGTGTTTTAATGGGCAGACTTGTTCGCACAAATGGCAGTTTATGCATTTACTTTCATTTATATAAGGATATGAAAACCCTTCTTCATTTTCGATGAACATAATGGCATCGTGTTTACAAATCTCTATGCATGCATTGCATTCTGCGCAATATTTTGACATTATTTTCATAGGGTATCTTATTGTATTTTATAGGGCAAAACGCATAATATGAACTTATAAAGATGAACCATTGGTAGGGATTGGCTATGTGCGGGTTGGTTAGCCCAATTCCATAAAATGTTATTAGTATTAATAATTTAGGTAGTATTGAATACGATTTATTTAAAATGTTATTTTGAAATAAAAATAAAAGAACAAGAGCAGGTATTCCTATAATTAAGCCGTGGTAAATTAAAATCGTTATAATACCATTTTCAATACCTGCAAGATTCATTTTGTTAACTAAATAATCGTAATTATTAGGATTCCCTAAAAGTAAATCAATTTGATTTAGATGAGAGAATGATTTTAAGGCTTCTATACGTGCTAATATACTTCCATCTTGGCTATGATTTACGTTAAACAATCGTCCTCCTAAATCAGAACTACTTAATAAGTAAAATGCAATACAGAATAACGGTAATAGAATGTTTTTTAACATGGTTTTGTTACGATATGATTCATTTTTGTATATAAAATACAGCATTGGTAATGATGTAATAAATGAAATAATAATGTTTCCTCTTTCATTGAAGCATATCAAACTAATCATTGCAATAAAATAGCTTGTAATTTTTATCTTTGTTTTTAATTTACTGCACAATATAAAAATGTTGATGACAGAAATAGCCATGGCATTTCCCAATGGGTGGCCTAAGAGTGCCGAAGATCTAAAAGTCCATGCACTTCCTTCTTTCATTACTTGGTAGCTATCTGAATCTAGAATCGTCGTAAATGTTAGTCTTTCAAATATTGCCATACAAGATTCTGTAAGTAGAAATAGAAAAAGAATCTTTTGTATGATTTTTCTTTGCTGAATGGTAATGCTGTCTAAATATCCATAAAATAAGAATGGAATAATAAAAAAAGTTAGATATCGTTTGAAAACATCGGTCTGATCAATACTATGTTTGAATGAGAACCCTACAATACCCCATATTATGATAGCTAATGATAATTTGTTTATATTAAAATTATGTTTGAAAATTTCAATTAATATAAATAATACCATGGGGATATATGCAATAGTGGTTCTATTTTCCCCTAATCCTAGTATATATATTAAATTAGTATCTAAAAAGATGGGACAAAATATTGATAGGAAAAATAAAAAAGTCATTTTTTTATAACTTTATTTTTTATTAGTGAGAATAAGCTTGTGCGTTCGTTTTTAGTTAATGCTATAAACCAAACTCCTAGTACAATACATGTTATTGATATGCAGCTTATGCTGAAAAATTTAAAAATCTTATTTGGTAAAGTCCAATAGTAGTTGACTATTAAGGGTATTGGGATAGATATTGTTATCATTTTAATTAGTGGGTATAGGGTCGAGTGAAACATTCTTTTGGTAGAAAAGCCGATTTGCTTTTTACAGAAGTAGAACCTAATACATCCTGTAATGAATGATAATATTATCATTGCATAAAATACAGAAGTGATATCGAATTTTAATTTTAGTAGAACAAAACTAATAGGGATAACAGAACAGATGCATAGACTTACTATTGTCTGATATTTTCTTATTATTCCTGTTGCTGATAATGCTACGGCTAAAGGATTTCCGAAGAGGACACTTGTTAAAGAGTCTATTAGAATTAGTGTGATAAATATATTGGCAAGATTAGGGGCTTTTTTTAGCCATATTTCTAATATAAAATCGATATTTAGAATTACAGGGAAAGTTATAATAAATAGTATGCAAAATGAGAATTTAATTCCTCTATAAACAAGTTTTTCCATATCTAACAGATCTCCTGTTGCATAATATTTTGTAATAGGTGGGTTTAATGCTACTTGAAAGTTGGAAATAAATCCCATTATTGCTCCGGAAACTTGCGATGCAATTCCTTTTGACGCATTGATTATCGGGCCATAAAATATGTTAAGAAGTATGTTGACGCCTTGATCGCGCAAAATCCAAGCAATACTACCAAATAGATTCCAGCTTGCAAAACCGGTCATTTTTTTGTATAAGTTTAAATCTTTGGAAATATTAGAAATCGTAATGTGGCATTCTGTGTATTTATGCTTACAATATAGCTGATATAATATTCTAATTGTTAATTGGATTAGAAATATTATAACTGCATATATAATTAGCTTGTCAAAATTAATATGAGCAATGAGGTAAACTGCAATTAATTTTAGAACAGCTTCTAAAATACTAATATATGCATATATGCTCATTTTCTCGTGAGCAATAATAATCGCATTATATGGCACCTGAATTATATTTACACAGCAAGTTAAAATTGAAAACTGGAATACCCAATTCGCTGCGTACATGCGATTGTCTGGAATGTTTAGCTTATGATTAAGAAACCATAATCCTAAAGTTTCCGATAAAATAATTATAGATATTGCAATTAAGAAGTGGATTGTCACTGCAGTTGAAAAGACTTTTTTTAATTTCAGGAAATCATTTTTGCCTATTTCAATAGTTAAAAAACGTTGTGTGGATGAAGCCATACTTCCATTGATAAAACTTAACATGGAAATTACACCTCCAACTACATTATATATTCCATAATCTTCCACTCCTAATACATTTAGAATAACTCTTGATGTATATAAGCTAACAGCTAACATAAGAAACATTCTAATGTAAAGTAAGATGGTGTTTTGAGCTATTCGCTTATTATTTTGGATATTAGATGCCATGTAAAAGAGTAAGATATATTGGTCGATAAAAGTTTAATATAACTTAGAAAGCTTAGAGGTACGCTACGCGTTCGCCCCTCCCAACGCTTCTGGGCGAGACGAACCAAAGAATTGTTTGTTTGACGGGGCAAAGGTAGTAAAAAAAATCATTGAATGATTTTTTTTAAATGGATAATTGAAAATTGAAAATTTAATTAGCGGTTAACGGTGAGTGGTAAGCGGTGAGCTTTATTAGTCATTAGGAGATCCCTCGACTGGGCTCGGGATGACAGGAGAGGGGGAGTGGATCCCGGCTCAAGGCCGGGATGACTTGGTAACCGGAAGGGGGCCGCTCAGCATGACAGGGGTGAGATGCTTCGGCTGCACTTCGTTCCGCTCAGCATGACAGACGGCGGAGGGCCGGTTACAGATCCTCGCCGCGCTTCAGCGCCTGCTGGTGGCGGAACTGACGCTCCAGGATGTTGGCGAGGGTGCGCAGGGTGAGGAGGGTGCGCAGTTCCTCGTTACTGGCCTGACGGTCGCCAGGGGGATAGAGGCCGCGCAGGAGGTCGCGGAACACCAGGGTGAGGGCCAGACGGCGGTTGCGGACATGGGTTATTTCTCCGTGAAGGGTATGGAAGGGTTTACCGTCGATCCATACTTCGACCTTAAAATTTTTTTCATTATTACATTGCTTTTAAGTTAAAACGGCGCGAATATACGGATTCTTGGAAAAATGAAATTTATTTTTGACGGGGAAATGAAGAGAAAAATGAGGCTACAGGCGTTTGTGGCGGGGGTGAAAGGCGTTGAAAGGGATTTGCGGGGATGGGGAAAAAGAAGGAACTTTGTCAAAGAAAAAGTGTTAATGGTTAACATCTTAAATGAAGAACAAATTAAATGAAGAATGAAGAATGATGAATGAAGAATTTATTTGATGAAGAACACTTTAAATGAAGAATGAAGAATATTAAGAATGAAGAATTTATTTGATGAAGAACACTTTAAATGAAGAATGATGCTCACCGCTAAGCGCTAATTTCATTTTCAATTTTCAATTCTCAATTAACATTCACCGCAAATTTAATATTTTACAAAAAATGGAAACAACAATGATTTCGGGGTTCCGCAATTTGTACGACAAGGAACCGATGGAGATGACAGTAGCCCGATTCGTGGAATGGACTCGCACGAACGGGGAGGTGAAACGGCTGACGGACGAGTACCGGAGGCTGATGACGGAAGGCCGCGAAGAGGAGGCGGCACGGGTGAAACGCACGCTGCCGGCGGCGACGATGGCAGGGGTCTTCGAGGGCGGAAGGCAGGAGAAGGACCTGAAACGCCTGACGGGGCTGATGATGTTCGACTGGGACGACGTGGGACCGGCACGCACGCAACTGCTGGAACGGCTGCGCATGACGGACTGCGTGGTGCTGGCCTGGACGTCCATCTCGGGACAGGGGGTGAAGGCGGTGATCCGCGTGGACGTGACGAACACGGAGGAGTACCTGCGGGCGTATCGCGTCGTGGGACGATGGATGGAGCAGCGCACGGGATGCCGCGTGGACGAGGCGTGCCGCAACGTGGGACGGCTGTGCAGCGCGGCCCACGACGAGGAGCTGTACGTGAACTACGGGGCACGGATGATGGCGTGGCGCGGACTGGAGACGGACGAGGACCGGCGGGAGGCGGCACGCACCCGGCAACCGGAGGCCGGCGAAGCGGACGCTGTGCCGCAGGGCGAAGGCAGCGGGATGCTGCAGGGGCTGCTGGACTACTTCGTGCAGCAGAACGGATTCGAGAAGGGACACCGCCACGAGCTGCTGCTGAAGCTGGGACGGACGGCTCGGTGTAAGAATCTTTCGGCAAAGGAGCTGGAGGAACTGGCGGAGCTGGCGGCGAAGCAGCTGGCGGACGCCTCGCTGGACGCGGGCGAGATACGGAGCAGCCTGCGGGCTGGGTATCAGTACATTAGCCGGAAGACACCGCCGCCCGCCGCGGAGCCGGTTGCGCCCAAGGCTCAACGCTCACCCTCGGGCGCCCCGACGGGAAGCGACGACCGCGACGTGGAGCTGGACTTGTCCGAAAATAATGAAAGGCTGCGGGCGGCGCTGCCGCACTTTGACGACGCCATCTTCGACACACTGCCGCGCCTGCTGCAGCAGGGGGTGAAGGTGGCGCAGGACCGGCGCGAACGCGACATGGTGCTGCTCTCCATGCTGGTGCACCTCAGCGCCTGCCTGCCGGACGTGCACTTCCGCTACGACCGCCACGACATGCGCCCGCACTTCTACCTGGCGGTGGTGGCTCCGGCGGGCACGGGCAAGGGCATCGTGACGCAGGTGTCCTACCTGTCGCACCCGCTGCACGACCGCTACGTGGCCCTGGGCGAGGAGGAACAGGCGGCCTACGAGGCACGGCTGCAGCAGTGGAACGAGGACTTCAGCGAACGCATGCGCAAGGGACGGAAGGGCGAGAAGGCGGAACCGCGGCCGAAGGAACCGGAACGGGTGTACTTCCTGATTTCGCCCAACACGTCGAAGTCGATGCTCTACCGGCAGCTGGCGGCGAACGGTGGGGTGAGCGGCATCCTGCACACCTCGGAGATCGACGCGCTGGCGGCGGCCATCGGTCAGGACTACGGACGGCAGGACGACGTGCTGCGTGCCTGCTTCCACCACGAACCCATCAGCTCGTCGTTCAAGCAGGACGGGAAGCCCATCTTCATCCACTATCCGATGCTGTCCATCTGCATGACGGGCACGCCGATGCAGCTGGTGTCGCTGGTGCACAACACGGAGGACGGGCTCTTCAGCCGCTTCGTGTTCTACCAGGTGCAGCCGCAGTACGTGTGGCGCCCGGCCAACGGAGGGGAGGACACGCCGGACCTGCGGCGCTACTTCACGGAGCTGGGCAAGGACGTGCTGCACATGCACGAGATGATGAAGGGACGGCGCACGGACGTGAGGCTGACGCCGGAGCAGTGGCGGCGGCACTCGGACTTCTTCGACCGCAAGCTGCAGGAGGTGGTGGCCGAAGGGGGTGAGCGCATGGCGTCGTCGGTGCTGCGCATGGGGCTGATAGCCATCCGCATGACGGCGGTGATGACGGCCCTGCGCAAGGCGGAGGACGAGCTGTGGGCCATGGACGACCGCTACTGCCTGGACGAGGACCTGGACGCGGCGCTGGCGATGTCGGCGGTGCTGCTGGAGCATGCGCTGCTGCTGAGCTCGTCGCTGCCGGGACACGAGGAGAAGGTGAAGCCGCTGAAGGCGTTCGCCCGCCTGAAGCCGGTGGTGGAGTCGATGGCATCGACGTTCACCTACTCGGAGCTGGCGGCGGAGGCGGAACGCCAGGGGCTGCCGGAATCGACCATGCGCCGACTGCTCAAAAGGGCGGTGGACCGCGGCCTGCTGGGGCGCGACGGGAAACGCTACAGACGCCTGTAGGCGGCATCGCTCGGGGAGGGGGGCAGGGTGAGCGGTGAGCGGTGAATGTTAATTGAAAATTGAAAATTGAAAATTGAGAATTGAGAATTGAAAATTGAAAATGAAATTATCGGTTTATGCTGAGCATCATTCTTCATTCTTCATTCTTCATTTAATATTTACTATCGTTTTATTGGTGCTTTTCCCAGCCTAAACGAGCGGTTTAAGCAGGGCAAAGGGAGAATTTAAGCTGGGCAAAGGAACGGTTTAAGCAGGGTAACGAACAACGTGTAGGGACACACCATGGTGTGTCCGGTTTGCGGTTCGCGGGATGACAGGAGGGAGGAGATCCTTCACGATGCTCGGGATGACAGGGGCCATATTATTCATTCACCATTCATAATTAATCATTCATCTTTCGCCATGAAAGATTTTTACCGTGGAGGAAAATGGGGACGGGAGATAATTTGTTGCGTTTTATTTGGCAGATATTTATTTTTTGTATAATTTTATGGCAAAAATATGAAACTTTAAAGGTTATGAACTATGAAAGCTATTGAATGAACATTCGCGACGAGAGACAAACCCCTGTAACCGGTGCCACCTACGAACCGCCTCTGATAGAAGTGCTGGAGGTGGAGATTGAAAAAGGATTCAGAAACTCTATCGAAGGATTCGAAGAGGGAGAAGAACAGAACTGGTAACCTGCATTAATACCGTATGTCATGAAAACGAAATTGATACTTTCAGGATTCATCCTGGCTGCCTGCTCCTTCCTGCTGGGAGGATGTGTGGAAGAAATGCCGGGAGCACAGGGAACACCGAAGACCTTGAACGAGATTCATGGGACGATGTCTGAAGCCGTCCGGACAAAGGCTTATCTGACGGAAGGGAACGACGTGAGATGGGAGTACAGGGACAAAATCGGCGTATTCAGTGATCTGACGACAGAATTCGTGCCTTTTTCCTGCTATGCCTGCGACGAGAATGGAGGAGACTTCCACGCGGGTGGCCCCATTACCGGCAATACCTTCTATGCCGTCTATCCCTACGAAGAGACAATCCAGGTGGTAGGCGACAAAAAGATTTCCTTTGAGCTGAATTCTTCGCAGCGTTACGAGGAACACTCGTTCGACTCGTCCGGCTGCCCGATGGTGGCCACCAGTACGGACAAGGAATTCGCCTTCAGACAGACATGCGGACTGATCCGCATCAAGGTGAAAGGAACCATGACTGTCAGCGAAATCATACTGACCAGTAACGACGGTACGCCCATAGCCGGAGCGGGATTCATTGATTTCAAGGAGGAGGTGCCGTTGTTCCGGCTGGACGAAAACTCGGAAACGCTCGCAGACAGTATTTCCCTATGGAGCATAAAGCAGCTGAGCGAGGACGAGGAGACTTCCTTCTATTTCGTATTGCCCGTAATGACCCTTGAGAAGGGATTCAACATACGCATCATAGACTGGTCACAGTCCTGGCTGACGGTGACCATGAGCACCGACAAACCCGTAGAGATCAGACGCGCGGGCATCACTACGTTTACTACGGTGGACACGGAACACCTGCTGCAACAGGAAGAGGACGAGAACCGCGCCACCCTGATGGCTCTTTATGATGCCATGGGAGGACCTGGCTGGACCAAGCAGGGGAATTGGGGTACGGACGCGCCCTTGTCCGAGTGGGAAGGCGTCAGGACGGATGCCGGAGGAAGAGTCTACAGCCTGAATTTGGCCAACAACAATCTTACCGGGAGCATACCGAAGGAAATAGGAGACCTGGCCCAGTTGGAATTCCTCTATCTGAGCGGCAACCAGCTGACCGGCACCCTTCCGGCCGAAATAAGCCGGTTGGACAAGCTGCGTCGTATAGAAGTCGGAAGAAACCGCTTCTCGGGAGCGTTGCCGGCCGAACTGACATCCACGGCGTGGTGGCAGAAGTACGGATGGAACTTCGTCGACTCGAGTTTTCAGTTTGATTTTGACACCTACAATTTGTATATCCCGGACTTCACCTATCAGGGTATCAACAGCACCAGTTTTGTTCGGGGCAACAAGTACACGATCTACCATGAATGGTCCGCGGACGTGTTCTATGCCAACGGATCGCCCGCCCAGGTGATCCTGGCGGCTTACCAGCGCTACAAGAACCTGGGACTGAACGTCCTGGGGCTGTGTACGGATGCGGACGAGTTTCGGGAGGAGGCCTATGACTACATGACCAAATACGAGATGGAGTGGCCGGTCATCCTGGATGCCGATCCTTTTCTGGTGTGGAATTGTTTCGGATCGAGAAGACTCAACGTGGTGTACCTCTTTGATGAAAACGGGAAATTGCTGTATTACAACGGCCTGAACGGGGACGAGAACCTGATGCCGTTGCTGCAGGAATTGCTGGGCGAAGGTGAGTGGTACGAATCGACCGACCTCTCGGCCGACGGAAGATACCACGTGTTGCAGGAAGCGACGGTGCCGAACGCCAACGGCATCCGGGTGGTACTGATGGGAGACGGATTCTCGGACCGACAGATTCAAAGCGGACTTTACAGTGAGCTGATGAAGCAAACCATGGAGGCGTTCTTCCAGCAGGAACCGTTCTCCTCGCACCGGCAATATTTCGATGTCGGCTATGTGGACGTGGTGTCGAAGCACGAGATGGTGATGGAGGGGAATGAAACCGCGCTCGAATGCTACCTGGGGAGCGGAACCACCATCGGAGGCAATGACGAGACTTGCAGAGAATATGCCAAAAGCAGCGGCCTGACCACGGACAGCGAGCTGAACGAAACGCTGATCGTTGTGCTGGCCAACACGGTGGAGCACCACGGCACGTGCTATATGTACGGTGACTACCAGTATACGGGAGACTACGGAAGAGGACATGCCGTGGCCTACTTTACGCTGGAGGAACCCGGACTGATCAACGTGGGTACGGCCATACACGAAGCCGCAGGACACGGATTCGGGAAACTGTCAGACGAGTATGTGTCGTACTCAATGACGATACCTGATTACCGGAAAGACGACAACCTGAGGCTGAATGAAAACTTCGGGTGGTATAAGAATGTGGACTATACCGATGACGAGGCTGCCGTGGCCTGGAGCCGGTTCATCGCGGACGAGAGATATGCGGGCGAGAACATCGGCTTGTACCAGGGAGGTGACCGGTATGCCTTCGGCATCTGGCGTCCGACCCAGAACAGCATCATGAATGACAATACGGGTGAGTTTAACGCGCCTTCGCGCGAAGCCATCTACTACCGCATCCACAAGTTGGCCTACGGTGAAAACTGGGTGTACGATCCGGAGGAATTTATCGGCTGGGACCTGTCGAGGCAACGGACCACGACCCGTGCCGTGGCTTCGCCGACGAAGGAGGCGGAACTGACGGCTCCTCCCGTCGTCATGACCGGTCATTGGCAAAACGGGCAGTTCGTACGGGAATAGTCCCCTTTTCATTTTCTTCTATATAATCTCTGCCGGTTGCAGGAAGCGGGGCATTCAGCCTTTTCCTTCCTGCACCGGCTTTTCTATTTATTCCACCTCTCCCTTTCCTTTTCGTTACGGTTCGCCGAGGGCCTCGACAATGAGGCGGACCTGGAGGGGGGTGTAGCACTTGGCACAGGGGGTGATGCCGGTGGCGAGGAGGCGCTCCGAAAGGCCGGGCTGGAGGGCGATCCAGCGGTTGAGCTTGCGGACGGCGGCTTTCTGGGTGGTATAGGGGCTGTAGAGCGAGGCGAGCTCGCTCTTGCTGTAACTGCGGATTTCAAAAATCGGTTCCATTTTTATATTTGATATTTTATATTTTATATCTGATATTTAATATTTTATATCTGATATTTGATATTTATTATTTGATTTCGTACTTTTCTTTTGCCTTGACGCAAAAGAAAAGATACCAAAAGAAAAGGTCAAGGGCTGAACCTCCGGGGCTACTCCGGAGCGCCTTTTGCTAAAAGGCAGGA
>ENA-ORSI01001833-ORSI01001833.1-human-gut-metagenome-genome-assembly--contig:-NODE-1833-length-16943-cov-2.601551_pt1 | contig 16943 bp, 20 predicted proteins | sample MGYA00242187_ERZ509154 | MGnify/ENA primary metagenome ERZ509154 (study PRJEB26280, sample SAMEA2338627) | human gut metagenome | biome: human gut; feature: human-associated habitat; material: faeces...
GCCGTAAAATCGAACTGCTCCTGCGCCCTGCTGATGTCAATGCCCTTGATTTTTAACATATTACTTTTCCTCGCTTTCGCTTTTCTCTGTGCTGTCGCCCTTGAGCTTCAGCTGCTTTAACACTTCAAGCATTTTTTTCGGTATCGGTATACCAAGCCCCGCCGCATTTTCCACAAGCGATATACCCTCGTTAGCAATAAAAAACATTGTCACTGCTGACTGTAATACCGGTGTACTGTTCAGCACATGCGCATCCAGGACGTGTGCAACCCCTACAAGCATTAAAATCAATATTTTCTTGACTATGCCTTTAAAGCCGATCTCGCTTGACACGTCTTTTCTGACAACCGCACACGCAACACCGGATATGTAATCAAGCACCATGCACACAATTAAAGCGGCAAGCAAGGGCGTAAAATCGCCCCATATCCAGCCGATCACGCCGCCGATAGTCGCAACTATCGCACCGAAAATACTACTTAACTTTTCCATAATTTTTCCTTTCTGCCTATTCGGCTAAAAAATCTTCTATTGCTATCATCTCGGCGGGTGTCAGAACGACATTCGTCGAGAGAATATCAATCTTTTCGGGTATATCAACATCAATGTTGAGCAGCTCCTCAAGCTCCTCATTGCAAACATCTACGTTTTCAGGGCGGATAACGTACTTCTCGCCATCCTGCTCGCCGTATTTCTGCAAGAGCTTCTGCCTCTGCTCATTATACAGCTTCGTTTCCTCATCTATTCTCCGTGCCAGCTTTGCCACAGCATACGACTGTATGACGGGCAGTTCCTTGCTCATCAGCTTGCTTATGACGGGGATTGCATTTACTACAGTTGATAACTTCATAGCTTCTCCTTACTCTGCGTCCTGGGCGGCATATACTGCGGTCTGAAACTCCGTATAATCCGCTCTGACTGTGGTTTTGTTTTCTTCATACAGTTCGGCGTTCGATACTGTCATGCTCATCGTTACGGTCTTATCCGCCCTTATGGTAGCACTGAAATACGCTACGGTCTGTTCGTTGCCCTCTCCGTCAGTGATATAGCTTGTACCGTCAAACTGTGTTGTTTTGTTACTTCTAAGCATAATTAACTCCTTTCGCTTAGTGCTTTTCTTAATCTTTTTATCTCATTCCACATCAGCGGAATAAACTGCTCATACGCAAGTGCGTACTGACTGCCATCGCCGTTTATATCGCAGAATCCTGCAAAATCGTCTGTCGAAAGCCCGCATTTTTGTAAAGCGGATAAAACATCTTGTGCGATAAAGCCGTAGTTTTTAGCGGTTGAATTGTCACCGTTATAGAAAAACGACTTTCCGTCAAGATAATCAAAAAGGTTTTCAGATTTGCTCGGCAAGTCGGCTATGTGGTTTTTCATACGGGCGTCGGATGAAACGGATATGGTACTTGAAGATGTCAGCGATGAACCTATCAACGATAAAGCTAAGTTAGAGTTGCCAACCACAATTTTTGATGATGAACACGCCAGCAACCTGTTTGCGCCATGATAAATTAATGACGGGTTCGAAGAATCGAAAAGGATGCCTCTTTTGAATGCAACATAATCGTTAAATACAGGCAACCATTTGTACACATCGGGAGAAATGCCACCTACCCCATAGTAACCCGCAATACCAATTGAGCAAATAGTCTTGTTTTCGTAACTGAAATAAATATCCGAAACGTCTATGCCACTTGAAAAGCGAGTTTTAATGTGAAAAGTTGAATTAAATCCATCGTTACTGTTTTTTTTACCATCGCAACACACACTGTATGCTGCAATATAGGTATTGCCGTTCATCTTATCCTTGTAGCCTAAATCTATTCGTCCGTATAATCCAGCACCACCAATTTGATTGGTGGCAACTATGCCTATTCCTGTTTTGCTATAGTCACTAAAATCAGTTGATCCCGGAGTAATATACCCAAGCTCTCTACCTAATGAATAGAACCGTATTTGCCCATTGTTCATTTCAGTTCCGTATTCCCCGTTATACGCAGAAAAACCTCCCAAAACGCTGATATTAACACCAGCCGTTTCATTTGTTCCTTCTTTGTGATTAATTGTGTCCAGCCCGTTATACAGTGAATTATTGCTTATCGTAAATCCACCTATCGTTCCACCCGTAGCTGTAATAGTGCCGGTGCTGCTTACTTTGAAGTATTTGCTGTCCCACTCGCCCGTTGCCAGCGTCAGCTTCATACCAGCGCCTTTTGCAACATCATAGTTGCCGCTTTTGATAACTCCGCCCACAATCACATCACCTTTGATTTTGGTCTCCGCAATAATATCCAAGGCCTTGCTTGTCAGCTCCATACTGCTTTCCGATGTTCCCGATTTTACAATCCACGATATTTTGTCGGCTTTCTGCTCTACGGCGGAAACCTTCTGCGTTACGCTGTCGTTTGTCGCATATGTGCTTTCAACAGTTGCCTTAAAGCCGTTTACCGTTTGCTCAAGACTTGACTGCTTGCTTGATAACGATGTTATTTCGGCTGTGGTATCTTCGGGAGCAGGTGACCAGTCTGTAGCCTTAGTACCTTTTTCAAGTTTGATGTTGCAAGCCTCAATCATGCCGTTTTTATCAAGCGCAAGTGCCACGCATTCGAGCTTCGCTATGTCGCTGTCATTTATCATCCACGTCTTTTCGTAGTAAATCCACTTGTCTTTTTCTGTCTGACTGCTCACCGTCAGCGACAGGGCATACAGCTTTTTATCATCTGCCGAGCGAAATCGTGCCATTACATACCCGCTTGCGTCAAGCTCTACATCGCTTCTGACCTTTATCCATGCCGACAGAGTGTAGCTTGTGCCAACCTCGAAATCTGTCAGAAAGTGCCTCTTGTTCGTGCCAAAATATCGTGCATTGCCGGAATAGCCGGTTCTGGATATTGCAAGGCTATTTCCTGATATTCCGCCATCAACCGTTATTATAGTGTTACCGCTCCAGCCGTCTTTGATGTTCCCCGTGCTGTCATACAGCAGATTTCTTCCACCTATCTGTATACTGTCAACCGCTGACTTTGTGGCGTATATTTCCGACACTGTTGTCCGAAAGCCCGACAGGTTGCTTTCAAGAGCGGAAGTACGAGTGCCGATACTGCCTATGCTTGCAGTCAGCTCCGTGAATTTTGCATTTATCGTCTGAGATGTTCCGTCTATAACAACCTTACTTGTATTAAGATAGGTGCTGTTATCGGCGTTGATACCGTCAATAACGCTCGAAATATCCAGCTTACTGCCGCTGATATGTGCATCATCTGCCACCATATCATTTTTGATAATGCCGCTCTTTATCCCGTCCTCGTGAAGTCCGTCATAAGAAGTAAACATTATCTTTCCGTTTGCATCGGTAACGTAAATGCCATAGTCGGATTTACCGTCCTCGCCTATCTGGACACGGACGGTATTATTTACGTCCTTGATCTGTATTGTGTTTCCGACTATCTGCAATTTTCCGCTGCTTGATTTTATCGTAAAATCATCGGTTTCGATGGTCTTTGACCGGAAGTTTGCGGCTGTAAGGTCCTTTATCAGCGCAGTCGCTATTTCCGCATTTTCGGCAGTCAGCTTTATAGATGTCAGTTCACCCGTGCCGGCTTTGCCCGACAGCAGAACATCTATGTTTGCAACATTGGATTTCAGTGATTTAAGCGTTGCCGTATCGGCCACAAGCTCATCTATATCCGCTTTCTTTGCATACAGCTGTTCAACATCTGCTTTCTTAGCCGTCAGATTGTCAATCGTGGCTATCTGTGCGGAAAGCTCGGTAATATCAGCCTTTGCGGCATAGACGTTTTCGAGGTTTGCAATCTGTGCATTAAGCTCTGCAATATCCGCTTTTTCGAGTAATGCTTGTTTTACGCTGATTATATCTGCGGTTATTCGTTCCGCCTGCTTCTGCGCAGGCGACTTATAGCTTTCGCCGCTGTCCGCAGACTGTTCTTCAGCCGGTGCTTCTATTGCCATAGACAGGCCGCCGTTATACGTCACAGAAATATTTGCGGCAGGAATTTTCACAGTTTCTCCACCGTAGGTTATGCTCACCATATCCCACGCATCTATCAGCATATTGCCAAGCCTTAACGGGATTTCACCCGTGCGGTATTTAAATCCGTTTAATGACTTCTGCACCGTGTTCAGCTGATTTTGAGTCATAAACAGGCAATCGTATGTTATCGCAGTGCCTGTGCCGGCTGTAAAATCTCCGCACACCACACGTCCGACTGTAATATCGTCGGTAGCAACTGTGGGTGTATCATAGCAAAAATCGGACAATTGCACCGCCGTAGTATCAAACCACTTGAACGCTATCTTGCCGGTACGGTCACAAACGGCAAATTTGCCGTACAGCCCTGCGATATATCCGATTATTTCACGGCAGGTATAGCCCTCCGGCTTGTCCTTTATTGTTCCCGCCGTAAGCCCCGAAGTATTAAAGGCAATGCCGCACTTTGTAGCAATTTCCGACAGCATTTTCAGCGTTGTGGACGGATACGACAGGCTTGAAAAATAGCCTTTTTCCGTCTTTGTCATGTTATCCTCAAGCGTTACCGACAACCGTTCTCCGCTTTTCTCGATTTTCTTTACCGTAAGCACTCCCTGCGGGGCGTATTCGCCGTTCACGCCAAAATACAACGTGCAAGTGCTTCCCTTTCTGACCGTCGCAGGAAGTGCCGACAGCTCGACTTTTGCATTTGCTATGACAGTTCCGCCCGGCACTATGCTCTCACTGCACGATCCGCCCGAATAGCTTACGCTGAACAGATCGTTCACCGTTACATCATTACCGAAATCCAGCTTGCAGCAGTAGACAGGCTCAGCACCATTAACGGATGACATAAAATCATCCGAAACATTTGTATACAAGCTATCACCTACCTTTCTATCAGATTTATTGACACGCTCTTGTAATAATAGCCGCTTCCTGCATACAGCTTGCCTGTGGCGGTAAGATCTGTACTGTATGCGGTTATCTCCTTATATTCGCCGTCATAGTCGAATTTTACGGCAAAATAATCGGGTTTGCTCTCAAACAGATTACGCAGGCTCTTCACCTGCGCTTCTGTGAGAAAAGACCATTTAAGCTCTATTTTGTATTTCCAGCAAAGTATGCTTCCGACAGTTGTTCCTGCGGCATTTCTGCCGGTGTTTGGTTCCCACGTCTTGCATCGTGTGGCATTATAGCCGTCAATATCGGGCGGCGTGAGTAGAACACCCTTAACCCATATCAGATTTTTAGCCAAGTGCATTTACCCCCGTTCTGTATGTATTCTCCTTGTTCAGACGTACTATCAACCGGTAAAGCGTTTTACCGTCAACCTCACCCTTAGCGATAAGATTAAGACCTTTCAGAAACTCCAGTATCTCACGAAGCAGAAGTACGACTTCCGTCATATCTCCGCCTTCGCCGATGATGTCCTTGAGCTTTGACAGAGGCGCAATTACCTCCGGGTCTGTTTCTGCATTACGGTTATCACCGACCATTGCAAGCGTAGGTGCATATGCAAGACCGCCCTTTGCAAGTTTAGGTATCAGCGGAGGATTTTCAGGCATTGAGAAATGCCAGTCCTGACCGAACAAATCGCCTATTGCACCTGCCACCCCGCCGATAGCGTCAACTATACCCTTAACTGCGTTGTAAATGCCTGTCCAGAGCATATTAATACCGTCGATTATCAGATTGATAACTCCTTTGATCACGCCCCAGATTGTGTTCCAGATACCGCTGAAAAAGTCGCATATTCCCTGCCAAGCCTTATTCCAGTCGCCTGAAAATACGCCTGTTATAAAGTCTATCAGTCCGCCGAAGGTCTTAATAATACCGCCGATTATATCGCCGATAGCGGTAAATACAGTGTCAAAAACGCCTTTGACCGCCGCCAGTACATTTTTTATCGTGGGTCCCAACGTTTTTACGAACCAATCGACAAACGGCTTTAGAAAATTCCATACTGCTTTTACGCAATCCACGATTTTTGCGACAACGGCAACGACCTTTACATAGACAGGCTTTATTGCTTTGTCCCACAGGGATTTTATAAGGTCACATACCCACTGTATAACGGGCTGTATCCACTCTTTATAGACCGTCAGCACTGTATCACCGACTGAAGTTATAAGCGACTGAATAGCTTCCATCATCGGTTCGCCATACTGCGACCATAGCTTTGCCGAGGTTATCCACAAATCGCTCCATACGCCCTGCAAGGTTGTCAGTATCGGCATAACACCGGTTACAAAAACCTCGTCGAATATTGTCTTGACGGTTTCAAAGAGTGTCGTCATAACCTCTGCGGTCGCCGTCCACTGATCTGTCAGCAACGGTAACACGGTTGTTATCATTGTGTTCAGCGAAGGGAAAATAACGTTATCCCACAGCTGACCGAACACAAGATTAAACGTATCTCCAAGCCCTGAAGCTATCGTACCTATTGACTTAAACGCTGTCTGAAGCGCCGGAGTCAGATTATTTGTAAAATAGTTCTTGAACGGCTCGGCAAGAGTTGCCATATCACTCCAGGCCTTGCTCATATTATCCTTGAAGCCCTCTATAACGGGTGCGAATTTTTTGCCTATCTCCGCAAATATCGGAGCAAAATTTGTGTCGAAATACTTTTTGACGTTTGCAAACTGCTTTTTCAGCAGAGCAATCCCTTTTTTAATCTGCTCACGGATCTTATTTCCGATACCCTCGGCTGTCTTATCGCCCTCGCTGTCAAGTGCAGAGAGATCAGAGGAGGAGCTGTCGCTCTCGTCCTTTGAAGCAACATTCATCTCATCAAAACTTGCAAGGAAACGGCTGTTTTCCTTAGCCTTTTTTCCGACAGCTTCGACCTTTTTTGCCGCTTCAAGCGACTTTTTATACGTTGTGCCGAACAGCCCCGAAATAAAGCTCGCTATAGCTTTGGTTGCTGTGGCAAGTCCGGATGCCAATGTATTAAGCGCCGGCATGATAGCGTTTACTATAGGCGTAAACGCAACCTGAAGATTGCCTTTTATTTGCTTTACACTGTTGCCGAACTCCTCGTTTGCACCGATAGCGTCCGACATTACCGACTTTATGCCACGAAACGCCGCATAAAGCCCTGCCATAAGAAACGTAGATTTAAGTGCGGATTTGACACTTTTACCAAGTCCGCCTATTGTCTTGCCGAATCCACCGGCAGAAGTTTTTGCTTTGCCGAGCGATTTTTCAGCAGAAGCACCTACTTTTTTGACCGACTTTTCAAGGTTATCAACAGGTTTTTTTGCTCTTTTGAAATGGCTTGCAAAAGAGGAAGCCAGTTTTTTCACAGGAGCAATGACCGAGTTATTTCCCGCCGTGCCTACCGTTTTCAACGTGTTTTTCACCTTTGAAACAGGCTGTATTATCTTGCTTGCCGCCTTATCGGCCGTTTCCAGCACCTGCTCAATCTTTTTACACCCCGAATCCAGTACAGCAGTAGTTTTTTCTACCGCACTCTGCACTTTTTCGTTCGATGCAGCAGCCTCTGTTACCGCTGTTTTAACCTGCAGCATTTTGTCTATCAGCATCGCTATGACAGGTAACGATTGCAGATTTATGTTGTTTGTGCTTTCAGGTATCTTGTTTACCGCTTCGGCAGCCTGCCGTGCGGCTTCAGCCAGCTTTTTGGCTTCTGCATCCGCCTGCATTGCCTTATCTATCTTGGCTTTAGTAGCTTCGGACTGTTGCTGCAGTTTCAGCATACTTGTTTCAACGGCGTTTATTTTTTCTATTACGGCATTGCCCTTTTCGCCTGCCATGTCTTTATCAGACATTGCCGCCATTTCTCTGTTAAGTTGTTTCCACTTCTCCTGTGCAAGCTCTATCTTTTCGTTAGTCAACTCAAGACTTTTGTTCAGACGGTCGATAGGTTCGGAAGGAATTTCAAAATTGCCGACATCAATTTCGGGGAGCTCCTCTTTTTCTTTGGACTTCTTCTTATCGCTTTTCGGCTGATAGTTGTTCACGAAATCCATAGCTTCTTTGCTATAACCGGGTCCGAACTCATACTTGTTATTTATCGCTTTGCCAAGGCTTTCTGCTTCCTTTTCCGCTTCCTTTACAGGCTCAACAAGCGCCTTTTCCAGCGTTTCAGATGCCTTGTCGGCACTTTCGGATATAGAGCTTTCAAGCGTCTTTCCTACCTCTTCGGCGGGCTTTTCAACCTTCTGCACAGCCTTTTCAACGCTCTGCGTCACGGTCTTTTCTACAGCCTTGCCGACTTCCTCAACAGGCTTTACAGCCTTATCGGCGGCTTTTGCCACACTGTCGGTAAGTGCCTTTTCGGCGGTTTCACCGACCTTATCCCATTGTGCCTGTATGCCTTTCTGCAAAGCCGAAAGCTGTTTGTCAAGCTCTGCGTCTATTATCAGCGACAGGCTCAGATAACCGACAGATGCACCGTTTCCGTCAGCCATTTACTCACCTCCCCCGAATGCCCTTTTTATCATCATTTCAAGAGCCGTTATATCGCTCTGTATCTGTTTTGGAGTTTTCTCCGCAAGCTGTTTCTTAGCTCTGAATGCTGCCCACTCATGCCGTATGCGATTTTCATACGGCGAAAAGTGTTTGAGCATCTCCTTGTTATCCTCGCTTCGTATCCGCACAACCTGTCCTAAAGGTGTGTCGTTCATTAACCCCGCCACCATACTGATCCAGTCGGAATAGTGCAGATCGTCCTGCTCGGACGGCAGTATGTGATACTGTTTTGCTATCGACTGCCGTATCAGCTCACGGTCATACTCGACATCATACCAGACTTCATTACTCGTGAAATCGCTCGGTATCTTCCTGTCCCGTCATGGCGGATATTACTATCTCAGACAGCTTCTGATATGCCGCCCACGGCATATTCATTTCGCTTATCTCCTTAGCGGCGGCAGGCTCGAACGCCAGCTTGAACATCTCGTCAATCTTTTCAATGTCCTTCTTATCGCCGTTATTGTAAAGCGCCATTACCTTCTTGACCGTCTTTTCACGATCGTCTACCTTGTAGACCTTTTCTCCGATGCGTATTTCGGGAACGCCCACGAGTAACTTTTCATCAAGTGTGTACATTTTAGCCATTGTATTTATCTCCTTTTATGCTTCTGCGGGTGTGTATTCAGGCTTGCCGTCCGACATGATGTCAAACGCAAGAGGTGCTACCGCTGTGGAATCGCCCGATTCCCACTCCGTCACGTTTATAACGCACGGTATTGTCAGCGTTGCGCCGCTGGGGAACGTCCACACTACAGTTGTGTGGCTGTCTGCGCCTGTTTTGAGTGCAAGTCCTGCAACATAATCGTTGCCTGCGTCACCGATGTTTCTCTTGCCGGATACGCTGACGGTCAGTGCCTTACCTGTCACAAGTCTTCTTGTCCAGCCTTCCTGATCGAACGGCTTCCACTCCTCGACATTGCCGTCAATGGAAACCGAAAAGCTCTCCATATCGGCAATAGTTACAAGATTCTCGGCTGTCGCACCTGTTCCGCCTGTCTTGTCAATCTTGAACTGATTTTCATATACGGGATATACTCCTGTTTTGTTAGCCATTGTTAATTACTCCTTTCGTAATAAACCGTCACATCAATAACGTACTCGCAGATACCCCTTTCATCTCTGCCTGCGTTATGCGCCTCACTGCAACTCAAAAAGCCGACCGTGTGCCCCCCGGCAGTATAGCCGTGTACATCGGTCAGCTTATCAAGTATTTCGTTTGCCGCACTCTCGGCTGTAGTCGGATTGTCCGTCCAGTGCATCAGTACGCTGATGTGCTTTTCAAGTGTTTTCGTGCAAGGCTTACCGCCTATGCTGATTTTCTTAGGATAGGTGTTTTTTGACGCATACACGCCGATACACTTATCCTGATTTGCGTTTATACAGCCTGCGTATACATTCTCTATGCCGAGAACATCAGCAAGCATATCGGCTGTTTCAAGTAACGTCATACGCCTGTTCTCCTCTTGAAATCATATATAAACGCATCACGGGCAAGGTCTTTCTTTTCCCCGCTTACATAAGGTTCAAACCACCCTGCCCCTGCGTTTGCGTTCTTGCCCTGCTGAAAGTGATATTCAGGGTGATAATACAGCCGCCTTGCCTGAGGCACATCGTTGACAAGAGATATATGTATCTTCTCGTCAGAGGAAGAAAAGTCAACAACGCTATTTTGGTCCTTATATCCCTGATAAGGACCGTTACCATTGACATAGGTACCGCCATTCTGTAAAACATACTGATCCGCCGGCAAGGTTGCGGAACTTACGAGATCAGTTCTAACCTGTTCCATTGCTACCTCAGCACTTTTTAACGCCGCCGCTTCCAGATTTGCTATTGCAGCCTTATCGAGCTTTACGGTCACTTTTATCACTATATCAGCTCCAGTCTTGTGTAATTTACCGTCCCGTCGGGGTTTTTAGCCTTTTCCGAGCCGTATATCTTGTACTCTCTGCCGCCTATCTCCACAGCTCCGTCAACTATCGGGCTGTCCGGGGCAATATCACTGCAGAAAAGAGCCTCGCCAGACAGTGTTATAAGCTGTTTTTCTGCGGATAATTTCTGCCGTGCTTTCTCGCTATGGAAGCACTTACCCTCAAATATGACCGTCCGTTTCTTTGAGCCGTCACGGTTAAGTCCGTCTGTACGATACACGGTACAAGGCGTTGTACAAACCCTTTCGGGTACAAGTTTCGGATATTTCATTATAACCCCCTGTAGCAAAGCCCCGTCTGCAACAGCGTGTTATAAACCTGCCGTGTTGTAGTGACACCGCAGTAATTTATAACCTTCGAGCTGTCAAAGGACATTGACACACCGCTGATACTATAGGAACTGAGCGGGCTGTCAAGCAGCTCGGCATTGTCAAAAACAAATGCTGTCTGCTGTGACAGTGCCAGCCTTACCTTATCCTGCTGAAACGCTGTCAGATTGTCGAATCCTATAGCTGTTATGCGGTTGAAGGTCAGTGTGTCGATGTCGCTCTCCGCCCTGTTTTCAAGAGCGTTGTACTGCTGTTCGGTTATCGTACTGTCGGAGCATAAGGTCTGAAATTCCGCAAAAGTGAGGTACATTAAGCCTCACCCTTTTTTGTCTTTGCCGCCCTTACCTGAGCAAGCTCATCACGGAGCTTTGCTATCTCCGCCTGAGCCTTTTCATATTCGGCATACGGCACGGTAGCCTGCGGAGAGTGCTCCACAGCCCCGTTATCGCCGATTATGTCATACCCCTGTGCAAGATATGACTTCTTCTCGGCTTCCGTGATAGTATACTGCTTGTTTGCCTTTACTGCTACCATAGTTACCTCCTTAGTATGTTACGACTATATTTGCGTTGCCGGGAGCGGTATTGAATGTTATCACGCCCGATGACTTGTCATAGCTGTAGTCTGTTGTCGCTGTACCGTCCACAGTTACGCCGATGAGCTTTTCGGGCTTGCCGGTCACTGTGAATGCAGTTGTCGAGCCGTTACCTGTGAATGTCTGCGTCAGGGCAGATACATTCATGATACAGCCGTCAATAAACAGGTGATCTATCGCAAATGTACCGTTGTACTTGCGGTTCTGGTACAGATAGTTGTCTGCCGTTCTGCTGTCAGAGCCGGGAGCAAACAGATGTATATATGCGTACTTATCTCTTGACACCTGGCATTCGGGGTCAATGAGAATGTAGTTTATCTGCTTTGCGCCGACACCGGGCTTACAGCCGTCCGTGAAATCGTACACGGTCTTGAAACGAGCTGAGGGAACTGTAACGATATTGCCTATATCGTCAACGGAATGGATACGTCTGTCGATGCCGCCGCCGCTCTTGATGTCGAGCGTTCTCTGAATACCCTCTGCGTTCTTGAGTATCGTCTTATAGTCTGCGGTGACATAGAGTATCATTCTGTCAAGCGGCACGCCCTTATCTTCAAGCGTCTTGAGGTTCTCGTCAAAGTCCTTGAGGACATTCTCGATCGTGAGCTTGTCGTGCTTTATTGTTGCGCCTACTCTTACAGCCTCTGCATACAGCTTTGAGAATGTATAGCTGTCGTGTTCGGGAATTGCCTGCGTTCTGTCAAAACGGCTCTGAATGTTTGCAAGTGATACTACAGTATCGGTTTCGTCAAAGTCCATAGGATCTACTACGAACTCGATAGAACGGTCGTGATCGAGCGTCTTTGTTTCGTAGTTGTTCTCGTATGTACCCTGAGAGAAGCCGAGCGATGCTCTTGTGTGGTCCTTATAGCCGGATACCGACAGAGTGGGTATCTTGATTGCTTTTCCGCCTCTGAGCTGTATGTCAGAGTTTGAGTGATAGAGAGCGTCAGCCTTTGATTCCTGACCGTAAAGCTCTCTGAGCTGATTGGTATACTGTTCAGCATAGTTGATTGTGTTTGACATTTTTACACCTTACCTTTCTTACTTCTTTTTCTTGATACCGAATGCGTTATCAAGTCTGCTGTTGTCGGGCTTTTCTTCCTTGTCGGAGCTGCCTGCTCCGACTTTGAAGCCGCCCTGCTTCTTGCTGTCGCCCACGTCAGCCTTCATATCGGGATATTTCTTGACTACTGCCGACAGTGCCGAGTTGATGTCCTCATTCTTGCCAGACTTGACGTAGCTTTCGGCTATTGCCACAGCATCGTCCATACAGTCGGGCTTTACACCGAGCGACATTGCGGCTATCTGTGTTTTCAGCCTTAAAATCTCCTCGTCCTTTGCATCAGGGACGGCGGACGCAGGCTCAGATTCGGGCTTATCCGCCTTTTCTTCGGGCTTATCGTCCTTCTTGTCCTCTTCCTTGCTCTCATCGGGCGTCTCTGTCGTGCCGTTATCGTCCGTCTGCTTGTTTTCGGCGGGCTTCTCTTCGGGCTTGGGCTCGTCCTTCTGCTCCGCTGCGGGAGCGAGCTTCTTCTCCTCTTCGGGAGTTTTCTTTTCGGTTTCCATTGCTTTACCTCGCTTTCTTTGATTTTGGGTATAAAAATACCGCCCTTTTTAAGAGCGGTAAAATTATCAGTTTTTATTTGTAAAAGTAATCGGTATAATCATTTCCGGCAGAAAATTCATTTCATAATGATATTTATCAACGTAAGCACCGCTTACGTCTTCCACTGTGTACATTGTCCAGTCATTCAAATACACATAATCAACCTTGTACACGTTCGGAGCAACTTCTATCGTTACAACCAGCTCGTTTGCTTCGTTGTTTGAAATAGAAAAATTACCAATAAGCTCAAGCACTGGCTTGTCGCTCCTTGCATTGATAACCGACAACCGCCTTGTCACATTGAAGTTATCGGCTTCTTTCTGCACATTGTACGTCACTCTGTCAGCTTCCGTGCAACCACACAGAAGAACCGCCGTCAGTATAAATCCGGCTCCGGAAATAATGATTTTCTTAATTTTGTTCATACTAAAAATCCTTTCGTTCGTATTTTAGATATAAAAATACCGCTCCAAAAGGGGCGGTAAAATTATTAAGTTTGGTTGTGCAATCAATTGCACACGGGTATAAGAAAACCGCTCACTGCTGTGGGCGGTCTTATGAGTTCATTTTTTCTTCCCAGTCTTTTCGACTTTCTTCGTCCCAGTCTTCATCAACAGTTTCTTGGGCTTTTTCCATATCATCTAAAACTTTTTCGATTAACTCGTCAGAAATTATTACTTTAGTCTTGCCTTTCATATTATCACCTCTAACACTATTTTATTATTGCGGATTTTTAAAATTCGATATTTCAAATTCTTGTCGAATAAAAACTCTCTCTGATTCTGGTATTTGCTCAATAATTCAATATACGCACCCTTGCTTCCTTTTTTAGCTATTATCACGATGTTGTAATCACCTTTAAGCGTTCTCGATGAAACAACCGATGTGCTGATAAATTGCTTGGGCTCATATATATCGCCAACCTTCATTTCTTCCACAGGATTGTGTTTGACAGATCGGTAACAGATAATGTCGTGCTTTAACTCAAACTTTGCTATCGCACCCGATATAACATCGGAATAATATTTCAAAGTGTCATCTTCGGGAATATCCCCACGAAGCATTGAATTAAGCCTTGCATAGAACTTATCGTCTTTGGGATCTCCGCTGTTCTTCGTGTACTTCTTGATTGCTCTGATTTCTTCGGGGGACAGACGGTTAATCCATTCATTTGAATCCTCACGCAGTACAGGAACAACAGTATCTGCCGACAACGGTTCGAAATCTGTTTCTTCTATTATATCACTTTCATCCGAATTGTCAACAGTATCGTCTGTAAAATTCTGTACGCTTTCTTCGCTGTCTGCCGTTGCTTCGACAGGCTGTTTTACAGTTTCCTGTACGTTTTCTGTCGTTTCGGCAGTTTCATCGGCTTCATCAGTCGTAGCCGCAGTCGGCGTATCGTCTGTTTCTTCGTTGCTCTGAACTGTCTTTAAAGGCTCAGGCTGTACAAAATTCATTGTGTTTTCGTTATTTTCCGGTTCAGAAACGTTATTATCTGGTTTAGAAACATAAGGCTCTTTATCTGTCGGAACAGGATTATTGCTTTCGGCATCGGTAGCTTTAACAGGCGCTTCTTCCGTTCTCGGTGCTTCCTGTTTCGGCTTACCCTCACCGCTGTAGATCTTCTCCCTTGAATAATCTCTGCGGAGAACATCGTCATGCTCTTTGATAAATTCTCTGAGCCTGCCTTGCTCCTCACGGAGCTTACGCTTATACTCCTTGACCTTCTTCTCGTCCTGCGTGCCCTCAACCTTGCGTTTGAGCGCTCTTATCTTGCGCTCCATAGCACGTTGCTTTTCTTCAAGCTCTCGCTGTTCCCGTATCTTCTCGGCAGGAATCGGCTGAGGTATCTTTGTAAGCCCCTCTATGTACTGCCCCATAGTATGACGGCAGTTAGGGTGGAACAGCCCGCCACGGATTGCCACAGACAACAGCATAAACCACTTGTCGCAGTAGTTTGACTTGCCGAAGTCGCCGCTTCTCTCGCCGTTCCATATCGTGAATACATCATCAATGTAAACCTTGCCCTGATACGGCTCGCAGGTTTCTGAGCAGCCTCCGTACTGCGATATAAGCACGGTATCATAGCCCAGCTCCGCAAAGCGTTTAGCCGCACCCTGCAATGTTGCCCTTGTGGACGTTGTGCGCAGTGCCATACGCACATAATCGGCAATATTAACTCGCCTGCCGTCTGCGTATACAATGCAGTTTATGCCTTTGTCGAGGAAGTCCCTTGTTGCAAGGTCGATTGCTTCATTAAGCGTAATTGAGCCTGTGCCCATCATAAGCTGTACCTTGTTCAGCGTTGTGCGGTAAACATCGTCCATATTACGCACAGCGGCGGTAAGGGCGGTCTTTTCAAGCGTTGTTACGTCTTCCATCAGCTTATCCATCTTCGGCTTATTGACCCCGAAAAAGTGATCATCGGGTATAGCTGTCGGCGCTTCGGGCGGCTGAGGCTGTGCCGGAACATCGGGAACATTGACGCCGCTTTCCGAAACATCAATGACCGACTGCTCCGCTGTATGCTCTCCCTCGTGAAACTGATCCGTCATAAGCTGTCGGGTTTCATCGTCAATAACATCTACATATTTGTCCGCTATCTGAGCGTTCTCCTTGCGGAAATTGTCAATGTTATTGAGCTTTTCAGCCTGCCAAGCAGACCATTCAAAGCCTTCTTTTTCTTCTTCAGCTTTGTGCCGTGAAAGATTGCGTTTCAGCGAAGCAATGAGCCTTAACTCTATCTCCTCGAATATCCTTGCAATATCTCTGAAACTAAGCAAGCTCATCACCTACCGCAGATGTCGCACCATCGGCAAGCCCCTTTTCCCGCATTATACGCTTGACTTCACCGGCTTTCCATTCGTCTTCTTTTGATGATCCCCACAGCTCCTCGACCTGCGTTGCCACCGACATAATGCCATAGGTGCTTGCCTTGCCGACTGTTTCTACACGGCTGTCAAAGTCGGGTGCGCCGTACTCACCGAAATCAACGCTTACCTCATATTCTTCGGGGACTTTGCCCTGCATATTGTCGTATGTTTTCAGTACAGCCGACACAAGCTCAGGCAGAGCCTTTTCAAGCGCTGTCGTTATTGTGTTCCGGGTGTTGCCGGTAACGTCCTTTTTCTCTCGCTGAGCGTCCGCACTTGACATCTTGCCGACATCAATACCGAGTGTCGCCGGCGATACAAGCCCCTGTAAACACATCAACAGGCAATTTGTATAATGCGTCATACTTGATGTCGGGCTGGACTACCTCAATCTTCGGGGTAACGCCCTCCTGCAACGGCTGGCTTATCGTGATGTAATTGTTGCCGAACTGGTTGAGTTTTCCGACCGAGCCGTTCTCAGCGTTTCGGGGTATCATATTATCGGGTATGTACTGCTTTACACGTCCCATTCTGATTGCGTCCCACCACTGCGAAATAACCTCGTCCAGAGCGTCAAAGCAATCGGATTTACCGCCGTCAAATATACTCTTGCCCCTGCCCGGATATTTCTTAGAAGCGTAAAACTTCAGCGGTACAGCCATTATATAATCCCCTGCAAACTCTACCCTCGGTTCTATCCCGGCAAGGCAAGGAACACTGTCAAGGCTCACCTCGTGACCGCTGTGGTCGTACAATCGGCTTTCAATGTAACCTCTGCCGTAATGCTCCTCAAGCTGATATATCCTGTTGCCGTCTTCGTGGGCACTGCGGAAGATAACTTCTGACAGCACGCCCCTCAGATAGCGATATTCGATCTTGTCGGCTCCCACAAATTCAACAATAGGCGTTAAGGACAGCGTATCATCGACCGAAATCTTGAAAGCGCCGTCACCCTCAACGAGCGTATCTACTATTGCCTTTCCGACAAGTGCGGTAAAGTCCGTGTTCTGCGATATATCCTCAAATGCCGCTCTGCCTTTTTCGCCCTCGACCGCTATATCGTCCATATCCGAATAAACGATATAGGCGAGCGTATCGGCTATAATGGC